>Ga0209698_10000795_pt1 | contig 36306 bp, 41 predicted proteins | sample LitLauG_LLR_2012_FD_187203 | JGI IMG/M metagenome (GOLD analysis project Ga0209698, IMG submission 187203) | Freshwater sediment microbial communities from Pennsylvania, USA - Little Laurel Run_MetaG_LLR_2012 (SPAdes) (version 2) | ecosystem: Environmental > Aquatic > Freshwater > Creek >... | reverse complement strand
GGTTTTACCCATGTATGGTTTTTATAAGCCTTGATTACTTTTTGTGTCTGTGCTGATTCCTGTTAGATGTTTTAGTTGTGGAAATTTGATTGCTGACAAATTTAAGGAATATCAGAATCGTGTTAAAAGTGGTGAGGATCCCAAAAAGGTTTTGGATTCATTTGGTTTTAAAAGATATTGTTGCAGAGCTATGATATTGACATCAGTTGAGACGATACATCAAGTCATTCCATTTTATGAGGCAATTAAAAGAAGAGAGCAAGAAGTAAGAGCAGAATTAGAATAGAATGCCTCTGATTACTTCAATCAAAGGCAGAATACTTTACAATAGCAGGGGAAGTCAAACCATAGAAGTTGACGTAATATCGGATAATAAACACATAGGACGAGTATGTGCTCCCTCAGGTGCAAGTGTAGGAAAATATGAAGCCAAGAGTTTTCCCCAAGATAAGCCAGAAAAAAGTTTAGAGATTTTAAAAAAAAATGAAAAGAGATTCATCGGTCTTGATCCATCAAACTTAGAAATAATTAATGAGACTTTAAGAGAAATTGATCCAACTCCCAATTATTCTAAAGTTGGAGGCTCTCTGGCATTTGCATTAACTATTGCGTCAATCGAGTCTGCTTCAAAATCATTAGACATCCCCATGTTCAAATTATTGGAAAAAGATTCAACTTTTAGATTTCCATTTCCTCTTGGAAATATTTTAGGGGGAGGAGCACATGCTGGACCAGGTACACCAGATATTCAAGAGATTCTAGTTTGTGCAACTGGTTCCAAAACGATTCGCGATGCAATAGAAGTCAACTTGGCAGTGCACAAAGAAGTAGGAAAAATTTTAGCTAAAAAGGATCAAAGTTTCACCAAGGGAAGAGGAGATGAGGGAGGTTGGGCACCCAAATTAAAAAATGATGAAGCATTAGAAATATCTGCAAAAGCTTGTGAGCAACTTGGCTTTACATTAGGAAAAGAAGTTTCACTAGGAGTAGATTTTGCTTCTTCCACACAGTGGAATGAAAAGAAGAGGAAATACGTGTACGATAGAGCAGGTTTTGAAAACACTCCGCAAGAACAGATTGAGTTTGCTTCAGATATAATAAAAAAATACAAACTTGTTTATGCTGAAGATGCCGTTCATGAAGAAGCTTTTGAGGACATGTCCATCTTGACCAAAAAATTCCCACGCGTACTGATAACTGGTGATGATCTATTGGTAACAAATACAAAGATTCTCAAAAAAGCAGTAAAAATAAGAGCGTGCAGCGGGGCTATATTAAAAGTAAATCAAGCAGGAAGCCTCTATGATGCTTTAGAGTTTGCAAAAGAGGCAAACAATAACAATGTAAAAATAATCACATCTCACCGTTCAGGAGAATCAACTGATTCTCATATATCACATATCGGACTTGCGACCAAATCAAAGATGCTCAAGGTTGGCATATTAGGCGGGGAAAGAATAGCCAAACTTAACGAGTTAATACGACTTTCAGAGTATGATTTAATACGTGGAATGGCAGAGATTTAGAAACACGCAATGAGCAAACAAGAAGACTTTGAACATATGGAGAAATATGTATTATCCACTGGAATAAGAGTAGGAACTCAAGTAAAAACAAAGTTCATGAACTCGTTTGTTACAAAGGCAACAAATGAAGGACTTTACATCATTGATAGCAAGAAAACATTATCAAGAATTCAGACTGCAGCCAAATTTATCAATCGAGCAGATATTAAAAAAGTTCTAGCTTGTTCTGGTAGAGAATATGCTAACACCCCAGTTGAGAAATTCTGTGAGATCACTGGTGCAACCCCTATGCTTGGAAGATTCATGCCGGGAACTCTTACAAATCCATCATTACCATATTACAGAGAACCAGAATTAGTGTTCATTTCAGATCCACAAGTAGATGAACAAGCAATTGTAGAAGCAACTAATGCAGGAATTCCAGTAATAGGAATTTCAAATACAGATAATGTTACTTCCAAAATTGACTTGGTAATTCCAGCAAACAATAGAGGAAGAAAATCTCTAGCTGCAACTTACTGGTTACTAGCAAGAGAAATCCTAATACAGAAAGGTAAACTAAAAAATACAGAATCTATGAAATATCAAATAGACGACTTTGAAACAAAGATAACAGAAGAAGAATTGGAAGAAGAGGCGGCGGAAAGAATGTCACCTTCAAGAATGAGAACGCAGAGGCAATAACACAATGCAGGTGAGGACGCCAGCTGTTGCTGGAATGTTCTATCCAAAAACAAATCAAGAATTAAAATCAAGCATAAGAAGTTGTTTTTTACATAATTACGGTCCCGGAAAAATATCACCTTCTCCAGAAGATAAAAAAATCATCGGTGTAATATGCCCTCATGCAGGATACGAGTATTCGGGTCCAATAGCTGCAAATTCATACTATGCTATATCATCACAAAGACCAGATCTTGTAATAATAATTGGTCCAAATCATTGGGGAATAGGACGGGATGTTGCTACAATGAAAGAAGGAGTGTGGAGAACTCCACTTGGAGACATAGAAGTAGATACAGAATATGCAATTGAAATCAACAAGATTTGCAAGTTGATAGAGATGGATTCTTTTTCTCATACAAGAGATCATTGTTTAGAAGTACAACTTCCAATGCTTCAAGAAATATTTTCTCACAAATTCAAGATCTTACCTTTGATTTTAATTGATCAAAGCTACCAGACTACAAGAGAAATTGGTAAAGCCATCGCAAAGATTGCAAAAATCAAGAATACTATGATTATTGGTTCATCAGATTTTACTCATTACGAACCAAATGATTTTGCTCATGCGCAGGATAAATCTTTGATAGAGGCAATAGTTAGCTTGGATGTAGATAGATTTTACAATATTTTACAAGAAAAACAGGTTAGTGCGTGTGGCTATGGAGCGATTGCATCCACCATGATGGCTTGTAAGGAATTGGGAGCGACGAAAGGTATCTTGAACAAATACGCTACCAGTGGTGATATAACAGGTGATAAAAGTTCGGTAGTAGGTTATGCGTCGATAGCGTTTGTATGAAATCTATTGCGTCTGCTCCTGGAAAGATTATCCTTTTTGGCGAGCATTTTGTAGTATACGGTATCAAAGCAATACTCTGTTCCATAGACAAGAGAATAACTGCGACTTCACGATTGCTAGATGAAAAGATAGTCAGAATAAGTTCTTCACTAGGAGAGTCGGAGATTGATCTAAACTCATTAAATAATTTAGAAAAGGTACCGCAAAAATTTATGAAACCATTTTTCTACATAGCAAAGAAAGCTGCCGAAGAGAATTCCACAACGCAAGGCATTGAGATCGTTTTAGAGTCAGAGATACCTGCAGGAGTAGGATTAGGTTCATCATCTGCTGCATGTGTTGCGGTTACAGCGTCAGTCAATGGGTTGTTCAGTAGGCTATCAAAGGATGAAGTAGTAAAAACAGCAATACAGGCAGAACGTACCATATTTGAGCGGAATTCGGGTGCAGATTCATCTGTTTCTACATTTGGAGGACTAGTGTCATATGATTTAAAGAATGGCTTTCAAGATATTCCATCAAGAAATGATTTGAATTTTATAATATCGAATTCTGCTCAGATTCATGATACCCAATATGTAGTAGAACAAGTAAGGAATTTTAAAGAAAAAAATGAAGATATTTTTAGGAAATTATGTGAACAAGAAATCGAGATAGTCAAAAATGCAACAGCAGCCTTGAAAGAAAATAACTTGAATAAATTAGGTTCATTGATGGTAAAAAATCAAGAGTTATTAAAACAGATAGGAACTTCGACAGAAAAAATTGATCTTTTGGTAAAAGAGGCAAAAAGAACTTCCTACGGGGCAAAGATAACAGGAGCTGGTGGAGGTGGATGTATTATTTCTCTTGTTGATGATTCGAATATAAAAAATACTCTAGATAATTTAAGAAAATTTTCAGATTGTTTTTTGGCAAAAATAGATTATAATGGGCTCTTGTATGTATAAAATACAAAATTTAATTCCAATCACAAATCTTCAATAATTTACAAAATAGGCATTGTTAAAAGAATAAAACTTAGTCATTCTCATGTATCAACTAGAGAATTTCGAAATCACGACAAATTCAGTGAGATACTTTTTAAAACCGTTCATAGCACTGGTAAAAATCATGATCTTGATGAAACTCGGGGGCTCAATAATTACCAATAAAGAAAAGCCATTAACACCCAATAGAAATTCAATCAGAAGAATTGCTTTAAGTCTCAAAAATGTAGATGAGCCTATTATCGTTGTACATGGTGGAGGTTCTTTTGGTCATTATTGGTCGGTAAAATACGACATGCACACAAAACCCCAAAGATATAGTATCAATGGAGTGTCTGCTGTCAAAAATTCAATGGTTGAATTAAACAGTATTGTATTAGAGTCATTTCTGGAATATGGCCTAAAACCATATTGTTTACCCCCCAGTGATTACATGATAGGGAACAAGCCACTGACCAAGAAAGTGGAAGAAATTCCGAAGATTGCAAAGACAGGATTAATTCCTATCTCCTATGGAGATGCCATATGGTTTGGAAAAAACAAGTTTTACATCTTATCGGGAGATAGAATTATGGGAATTCTTTCCAAATTATTACGTCCTCGTCTTGCAATTTTTATTACAAATGTGGATGGAGTATATTCAGATATGAAAAGCAAGAGGCTTTTGAATGAGATTACCAAGGAGAAACCGATTACCTCAGAAGTAACAATGGACGTAACAGGAGGAATGTCTCGTAAAATAAAAGAAGCTTTTAGCATATCAAAACGTGGGACGGATGTTTTCTTTGTAAACGGGAATATTCCAAAGAGAATAACAAATGCAATAAATGGCAAGAGTTTTGAGGGAACAATATTCAGAGGATAGTGTTATGGAATATCTAATTCTTGTAGACAGCAATGATAATCAAATAGGAACTGAAGAAAAAGTAAAATGTCATTTACCAAATGGAAAACTTCACAGAGCCTTTACTATATTCTTATTCAACAAGGAGGGAAAACTATTGCTTACACAACGAAGCAAGGATAAGATGCTGTGGCCGGGAGATTGGGATGGTACAGTAGCTAGTCATCCAAGGCAATCAGAGAATTATATTTCATCTGCAGAAAGAAGATTACCAGAAGAATTGGGAGTTACCTGCAAATTAGATTATTTATATAAATTTGAGTATCATGTACCTTACAAAGACATTGGATCAGAAAATGAAGTTTGTGGTACTTTAATTGGAATACTAGATGACTCTTCCAAAATAAAGCTTGTAGATGGTGAAATTTCAGATTTCAAGTGGGTTACACTTGAAGAATTATTAACAGAGATAAAGATTGCACCTCACATTTTTTGCCCATGGTTACTAGTTGCATTGTATTTCATATCAGAGTCAAGTCAAAATATCAATGATAGACACAAGGAAATCCTCAAGATATGGAATAAAGAGGATATCAAGAGTAATCTTGAAGAATCATTAAGGTATCATTTTCCAGATCACAAATGGGAGTTAAAAAAAGAATGAAAATGGAAACACTAGCAAAGACAGCATCCAAGATAGATTCATTTCTCTCTTCAAAATTGTCTGGAGAACCTAGAGATCTATATCAAGCAGCAAGTTATTTGATTGATCATGGGGGAAAAAGACTAAGGCCATACATGGTCATAAAAACCTGTCAACTCTTAGGAGGAACTATAAAGCAGGCCATACCTGCAGCCGCCGCAGTTGAAATGATACATAATTTTACATTGGTACATGATGATATCATGGACAATGATGAAGTAAGACATGGCGTACCTACAGTTCATGTGAAATTTGGAATGCCGATTGGAATTCTTGCGGGTGATTTATTATTTTCAAGGGCGTTTGAAACCATATCAAAACCTTATCTCCATAAATCAAAAGAAGTCGGTTTGAATCTTGTTGCTACATTAGCAAAAGCCTGCATAGATGTGTGTGAGGGTCAAGCACTTGATATCAGCATGGCAAAATCAAATAAAATACCAAATGAAAGTCAATACATTAGGATGATAGAGAAAAAGACATCATCATTATTTGTAGCATCATGTGCAATGGGAGCAATAACTGCAAACAAAAATTTTTCTGACGTGACTAGATTGTCTACATTTGGAAGAAATCTAGGAATTGCTTTTCAGATAATAGATGATCTAATTGGAGTAATAGGTGATCCCAAGATTACAAGAAAACCTGTAGGAAATGATATTAGAGAAGGAAAAAAATCACTTCCAATTTTAATGGCAATTAAAAAAGCCAGTAATCAGGAAAAGAGGATAATCCTTAATGCGTTTGGCAATTCATCTGTTTCAAAAAGTGAAGTAGAAAGAGCCATTTCTACAATTTCTGCTCTTGGCATAGAAGAAACAATAAAACAAAAGGCAGCATATCATTCCAATACAGCCAAGAAGTCCATATCAGTATACGATGGGCCTACAAAAAAAGAACTGCTCTCTTTGCTTGATTTTGTTGTAGAGAGGAGTCTTTAATTGGATGATGAATTAAAAAGAGTAATTCGCGGAGTTGCTCTTCTTAATGCATCTGAGCACGGGGGAAAAACTAGAAACGATTCAATCATTTCCAAAGTAATTGGTACCAAACCAGAACTTCGTACTAAAATCAAAGATGTCATTCCACTTATCTCACAGGAAGTAATTGATGTTAACAAATTATCAGTAGAATCCCAAAAAGAGGAACTTGCAAACAAATATCCAGAATTACTCATAGTAAAGCCAAAACATGAGAGAATAGGCCTTCCACTTCTTGAAGGAGCAGAACAAGGTAATGTAATTACACGTTTTCCTCCTGAACCCAACGGTTATCCTCACATTGGACATGCAAAGGCATCGATAATTGATGAGGAGTATGCGAAAATGTACGGAGGCAAACTCATTTTAAGATTTGATGATACAAATCCAGAGAAGGAACGTCTAGAGTACTACGCGGCAATCAAGGTTGGTCTAGATTGGCTTGGTGTAAAATATGATCTTGTAAAAAACACATCTGATGATATGGAAATAATTTACAAAAAGGCTAGTGAACTCATAGATTCTGGCCATGCATATGTTTGTACATGTAATAAAGAAACAATTAGCAAGAACAGAAGAGAAATGTTGTCCTGCAAGTGTAGATCAGGAGATCTCAATCAAAATATTACTCGCTGGAATAAAATGTTTGATAAATTCAAACCTGGAGAAGCCATTGTCAGATTTCGTGGAGATATGAATTCAGAGAATACAGTTATGCGAGATCCAACCTTATTGAGAATAATAGATGAATTGCATCCAATTCACAAGGACAAGTACAGAGTTTGGCCAAACTATGATTTTGCAGTTTCCATCGAAGACAGCATTGATGGAATAACTCATGCGTTTAGAACTAAGGAATACGAACTTCGAACTGAACTCTATTACACACTTTTAGACAAACTTGGCATGCGTAAACCAAAGATGATGGAGTTTTCAAGGTTAGAGTTTGAAGGAATGCCTGTTTCCAAAAGAGTGCTAAAACCCCTAGTAGAAGAGGGAAAAGTATCAGGATTTGACGATCCTAGACTTCCCACTCTTGAAGGATTACGTAGAAGGGGTATAGTTCCCGAAGCCATTAGAAAATTTGTCATTTCTCTTGGATTTACCAAATCAGATACTTTACCGCCATTTGAAACACTTGAATCATTTAATCGAAAAATTATAGACCCAACTAGCGTAAGACTATTCATTGTTTTTGAACCAGTAAAACTAAAAGTGATTAACAACAATCTTTCCGAGATTGAGATTCCAAATCACCCGCAAAATGATATGGGTAAAAGACAAATTAAGATAGATGGTAATTTTTTCATATCTGGTAATGACGCCAAGACACTGAAAATAGGTGATGAGATAAGATTGTTAGAACTATACAACATAAAAATAACAAAGTTAGGTTCAGAAATAGAAGGAGAGAGTACCAATACCAATTACAGATCAGATATTCCAAAAATTCAGTGGATTCCAAGAAACAATCAGGTAAACATAGAAGTCCTTATACCAAATGTGCTCTTCATAAATGATCAATTTAATGAAAATAGTCTGGAGGTCAGACAAGCCATTACTGAACAGTACTACTTAGAGTTAAATGTGGGAGCACAAATCCAGTTCGTAAGATTCGGATATTGTAGAAAAGATTCTGCAAATCAAGCGATATATACACACAAGTGAAGAAAATGAAGATTGCAAGATTACTTAGACAAAATATTGAAACATATGCTATTGTTAATGGAGAAAAGATCCTGACAAGGGAGAGCATTACATCGCAAACTGGAATCCCCATACCACAGAGTATAAAGGATTTTTTATTTGATGGATGGTATGATGAAATAAAGAATAATGCAAAAAAATTAGTATACAATGAGAATTTATCTGATTTCAAATTTCTTCCTCCCATTCCAAATCCGTCTAAAATAATTTGTTTAGCATTTAATTACAAAGATCATGCAAAAGAACAAAATTTGATTCCACCAGATGAGCCAGCCATAGTTATCAAACCAAGAACAACACTCAACGGAGCTACATCTGACATAGTTTGTCCGTCATTTGTCTCAAAGCTTGATTATGAAATCGAGCTTGCAGTGATAATTGGCAAGGACTGCAAGAACATATCAGAAAAAGAGGCAAAAGAAGCGGTTTTCGGATATATGATTCTAAACGATGCATCTGCACGAGACATACAAGCCAAGGACAAACAGTTTACCAGAGCAAAGGGTTTTGATACTTTCGCACCTTGTGGTCCTTGGATAACAACTGCAGATGAAATATCTGATCCACAGAATCTCAAAATGGTAACCAAAGTAAACGGAGACATTAGACAGAATTCTTCAACATCAAACATGCATCTAACGGTCTATTCCATTGTATCATTGCTAAGCAAGGCAATGACACTGGAAAAGGGCGACATCATATCTACTGGCACTCCGGCAGGAGTCATGCTCAACAAGCCAGATGCAATCTTTTTGAAAGATGGTGACAAGGTAGAGATGGAGATAGAAAATCTAGGTAAGTTGCAAAACACTATCAAATTTGTTTGATTCAAGATTCTCTAATTTTAGAACCTGCATTAAAATTATTAAGAGTTAAAGTTTTCCACATGATATGGGAAAGATTATTGTTGGTAAAGTAAGTGATTTTACTCCAGGCAAAATGCAAAAAATTACAGTAGATGGCAAAGATGTTCTTGTTGCAAATATTGATGGAACATATTATGCAGTAAATGACACATGCACGCATGCAGGAGCAAGTCTTTCTGAAGGAAATTTGGATGGAGCTATCATAACATGCGGCTGGCATGGAGCAAAATTCGATTGTAAGACAGGCAAGCTTTCTGCTTTTCCTGCCAAGATAAAAGACTTGAATTCATATAAAATAGTAGTAGAATCAGAAAACATCTTTGTAGAAGTATAATGCAAACTTTATAAAATAAGCACAATTAGCATAAGCTTGAATGGTATTATGGTTGAAAAGAAGGATCCAAATATTGACACTCTAAACACAGCCATCACTACTTTAGTTGAAATTGCAGCAAATCCTTCCACTCCAAGAAATATAAAGAAAGATCTGACAGACTTGATTTCAGAATTAAAAAAACAAAATTCCCCTGTTTCAGTGAGAGCAGCAAATGCCATAAGCGCCCTTGATGATATATCCCAAGATCCCAATATGCCATCATATGTCAGAGTTACATTGTGGCAAGCGGTTTCCGCTCTAGAAAGAATAAGAGAATAAATTTAGTATAGATTATAATTATTTAATGAAGATTGAAGAATACCTATCATCACTTCCAAGTTCTATAATCAGTGGCGAGGATGTTGAATTATCAGATAATATATTAAGAGATATCTTAAGATTTGCAGAACTTTCTGAAAATGACATATTTTACCACCTAGGATGCGGTAGTGGTAACAGTATTGCAATATCTTTACAAGAGTTTATGGTAAAGAAAGCAATTGGTATTGATAACAACAAAGACAAGATAACAAATGCACAGAAATTTCTTGAAGAAAAACATATTTCAAATGGATCGTTTAGATGTCAAGATGTCACAGTTTCTGATATCAGCGATGCTACTGTAATACTATTTTGGTTTTCAGATGAGAAGGTAATTGAAAAAATGATCTCAAAATTTAAAAGTCTAAAACCTGGATGTAAAATAATAACCATATGGGGACCTCTTACTGGATTCATGCCAGACAAGGTAGATTTTCCATATATTCTAAATGTCACACCATTCAAGAAAGCCAAATCTCTCCGAGACCAGATGCTTTCAATATTCAACACAGATTGTATTGATTTTGCTGTTGCGTGGGAATTTGCTGATAGGTATTCAAGAGCTATAGGCTCAAAGAATTCTGAAAATGACAGGTTTCTAACCATACTCCAGACACTTGTAATTTGGATAAACGCAAAAAATCTCGGCATCGCGTGCGGGGATGACATGCCAGATCCAATAAAGAGCTACATTGGGATTCTCAAGACTTTTTTCAATATAGAAGTAGAACACCTGCTTGACCACTAGGCTAAATTCTCAGTCATGTTTTTATTTGGAAATACCTTATAGGAAGTATGATGCAGGAAAGAATCAACATCAATGTATCAGCAATAGATTATGAAAATACAAGCAAGGCAATCATATCAACATTGAGTAATGCGGAGAAGATGGTTCATGGGGAGAATGACTTTGTAGTGACAGATTCAGAATTTGCTTTTGGATGGCATTTTTATGTGGTTTGCGTCAACAGATCACTTGTAAAGCGCTTGTCTGATCAAATGGGACAAGATTTTGAAAAGATAAAGGGAAAAGGTTTGGACCACAAGTTTTTGACTTGGTTAAATGATAAAGTTAGTCAAAAAAACTTGAAGGTAAAACTAGCTATCAAAGAAGAGATGGAATCAAGCAAATTCGGTATTTTTTAAGAGAAGGCCCTTGAGGTAATTGGCCAAATGGTTTAGTACCCTCACTTTTGTCCTGATACTCTAATTCTAGTTCTTTTTCATTTTGGTTACTGTAATTTGTTTATAAGTTAGGGATCTATTGTAACTTGAATTTCCCTTTTATAAGATCTGAGTATGTTCCTTTTATTCCAGTATGTCAGAATAATAGTATGGGTGCAATTACTAGAGCTTGTCTGACTCCGGAGGACCTGGCCCAAGTAGATCCTAGAATTCTAAAATTCATCAGTGGCTGGAAAGTGGTTGAGCAATGGGAAGGTAAAGATGTCATAATTCCGGACTATACTCCAATAAATTACTTTGAAGCTTTGAATAAACCTGAAGGTATCCAAGATGATGAAAAACAACTCACTCTCTGGTGTGGCTGGGCTGGAAGATCTAAGGGAATAGACATTGACGGTCAGTATGATGCCGAAGTGATTATTACTCTTTCAGTCAATGGAACAGATTGTCATGATCCTACGATCCAGAGGGTCAATGTTGAAGTTATCAAGTCTGGAGGGACTTCAATACAGGTCTATTTCAACGACCATCTAGTAACTAATTTCATGGATACCATACCAATACCTGAGATCGATATCCCTGGTAATTGGTTTTGTCCAGGAAAGACTATTCCAGCTAGTACTATTCAAGTCAACAATGGATATCAGACAGTTCAGGATATCTATAAACTGCTCTAGGAAATAACAAATACTAAAAACTCGAAATCGACTTTATTTGGTTGAGTGGTACATCATATGTGTCATCATAGGAGGTTCTGAGAGTCTTCGTCGAGTCAATTGATCACAATTTTTGAATAAACATTTTGTTTTTTCAAGATCTCCTAAGGTTTTGATATCAACATTCCTTTCAAACTTGCAATTTTGGACGAATCTTATAAAATGACTTCAGATGTAAATCCTGCCCATGACCAAATCCTCTCACAATCCCTCAAAATTGTTGTAAGTTCAAAAAGCAGAATTAGTTTGATCGCTCTTGCCGATCCGACGTTTTTTCCAAACAGATAGACCCGACAAGACCACTTCCAAAACCCTTTCTATGCTTTTACATGTCCATCAATGTCATCTTTTGTGGCATCTTTCCAATCCTTCTTTATCATCCTAGATAGACTCAACACAACTTTGAGATGCTTCAGTCTAGTCGCTTTTGAAAGAGATTGGTTGACCATTTCATGGTCATATTTTTGTAATAATAGAAAATTGTCAGGAGAAAAATCTCTCTGCATTGCCTTGTAGACCTGATCAAAACTCTTATCGTATTGGCAGATTGAATTTTTAGTAGGAGTTTTCAGGTCTTGTTCCATGCGAGACATTATTTACACTTGAGGGTATTTAACCAAAAGGATGGGGCCCTTGAGGGGAATCGAACCCCTGTCCGGGGATCCACAGTCCCCTATACTCGCCACTGTACTACAAGGGCCACATAAAGAAAATCTTTGCCAATCCAGTATTAATCTTAACTCAACTAGTCAGAATCTAACTTTTAGCATATCAGGAGTTTGTTTTTACTAGAATCAGAGATATCAGGGATTAATTATTCCTCTGCCTATAATTTTTCCTTGTTTTAGCATTGTTAATGCTTCTGTTGCCTGGTCAAGTTTGAACTTGTTTGATATCATTGGCTTGATTATTCCCCTACGAGCAAGGGAAATTAATTCAATCATATCAGTCATAGAGCCTGTGTATGATCCCATCAACTTGTATGCCCTAGTAGGCATGGTTACAAGATTTAATTGTAAAGAACCGCCAAATAGGCCGACAAGGACAACCCGAGCTCTGCGTCTAAGAATTTGCATATCTGTTTCTACTGATTTTGTAGCATTGACAAAATCAATTACAGCGTCTGCACCCAAATTACCTGTTAATTCCATTATAGCTTTTACAGGATCTTCCTTGGAGGAATTTATAATAATATCTGCACCACTCTGCTTGGCTACTTTTAATTTATCATCGTTAACATCCAATGAAATTATTCTTGCACCGCTAATTGCTTTAGCCAATTGAATTCCCATCAATCCTAGTCCTCCAGCACCTACAATCACTACATTATCAGCAGGGTTTAGTTTTGCAGTCTTGATTGCACCATAAGCAGTAAGGGCAGAGCAAGACAAGGGAGCACAGACGTCGGTGTCCATGTCATTGATTTTTGCCAAATATTTGTAACTTGGAACAAGAACATATTCTGCATAACCTCCATCATTGTAAACACCTAATGATCTTGGCTTGTCACAGAGATTTTCCTCTCCTACTCTACAAGCTGGGCATAGACCTTCACCTATCCAGGGAAAAACCAGAACCTTCTCATTCTTTACAAATCCTTCTACTTCCTCACCCATGCTCTCTACTACTCCGGCAACCTCATGTCCTGGAGTCAATGGATATTTTACACCTCTATCAGTTGTTTTCATGAATGAACCTGCAGGTCCCTCATATCCACCATCCCAGAGATGTATATCACTATGACACACACCAGCAGATTCTACTTTAATGAGAACTTGAGATCCTCGAGGTTTTGGAGTTTCAAGGGATTGAATTTCAAGGGCTTCCTTTACTTTGACTATTCTAGCAGCATTCATGTTGATAGGTACCAAGATGTCATATAAGATAGTTTTGTGGTAGATGGTGCACTAGAACTAATCGCTAGTATACATATTTTGAAATTTTATGAAATGTAAATTTGGCAGATCCCTCTGAAAATCATGCGTAAGTTTATTAGCGACAAAAAAACAAACGGGATTCATGAAGTTCAGATGGTGGTATCTTGCCATGGGATTATCAGCAGCACTAGTATTTGGTAGCATGTTATACTTAGGTAAGGTATGGTGTGTTCCAATGGAAAATGCTCCATGCGTGTCACTCTGGAAATAACGTGCCCTAGATTTAATTAAAACCGTCGGCTAAAATGGGCATGAGTTGTTCTGGAGAAACAGTAGAAGTTTCAAATGATTTCATCCAGATAAAGCCAATGATTCTAGATCAGTTAAAGAAGGCAAAGTATGGAGTTTCAGATCATGGAACCGTTGAGCTGTGTCATTGGACAAAAAAATCATTCAAAGATGACGGCCAGTGCTACAAACACAAGTTCTATGGGATTTCAACTCATAGATGCATGGAATTTTCTCCAGCTGGAATGTTTTGTGAAAATCGATGTGTTTACTGTTGGAGGCCAATGGAGTTTTACAGTTCTTTGGAGATGCCATTGGATAAAGTTGCACCTCCCGAGGTAATCATGTCTAATTTAATGGAAGAACGTAAGAAATTGATCATGGGTCATTATGGTGATCCAAAAAGTAACAAGGAAAAGCTAGACGAGTCACTTCTTCCCAGTCATTATGCCATTTCACTATCAGGAGAACCTACCATGTATCCACAATTGCCTGAACTTATAAAATACCTAAAGAAACTCCCGGCTACAAAATCAATATTTCTTGTAACCAACGGCCAGGAACCTGAAATGCTGCAAAGACTCAGAGACGAAGATGCATTGCCAACACAGTTGTATCTTTCAACAAATGCTCCAAACGCAGAAATATTTGATATGGTAAACAGGCCAAAATACAAAGATGCGTGGAAGAGATGGAATACAAGTCTTGAGTTGCTTTCAGAACTGGATACTAGAACAGTATTGCGATTTACTTTAATTAAAGACTATAACGCTGATGAAAAATTAATTCCAGAATATGCACAATTGATAAATCGCGCCAATGTGCATTTTATAGAATTAAAATCATACATGCACGTAGGCAGATCAAGAAATAGGCTAGAATATACAAATTCTCCAAACATGTTGGAAATAAGACATTTTTCAAATCAGCTTGTAAAACAAAGCAAAATGTATTCAATCATGGATGAAAGCGAGATGTCAAGAATCGTTGTTCTTCAGAATCAGAAAAGATTCATTGACCGCGTGATTTCCTCTTATTTAGATACCAATTAGCAAATTTTTTCAATGCCAGGTATCTATGAGATGTCTGGTTTTTGTCCAAGAGTTGGGAATATGATATGCTTCTGCCTAAAGGAATGAAGATAGGATCAAAACCCCACCTCAGACCCTGCTCCTTTTTCGATATCGTTCCCTCTACTTCTGCGCTAAACAGGTGCACATCATCATCTCTTTCACAATATGCAATAATTGATCTAAATGATGCATCCCTTGGTTTTGAAACTAAACGCAAGATCCCTTTGTTACCAATTGTATTAAATACAAATGAAGAATATGGCCCAGGAAAACCATTCAATGATTTTATGAACAGCCCATCATCTTCCACAATTACAGGTTTTGAGTAAATAGAAAATGCTTCCTTGACCTTATGCCTTGCAATCTCTTCCAAATCATCTGCCTGAATTTCTTCAAGGGTGGATTTTAGAAACTTTATTTTCAAGCCAAATTTTGATGCAATATCTTTTGCCTCCTCAAATTTATTCTTGTTTGAACTAGCAAAAAATATACTAGATGACATTTGCATATCTACCCCTTTTTTCTATGACCAAAACTTGATTAACGATTTTTTCTGTAATGTTTTTCCCCAATATCTTTTGATATCCTTGTAAGAATAAAGTCCAAGCGGCATCTACAATTTGAGCATGGGCGCTGTTAAGAACTTCCTTGAATAATCGAAGATCAACGGCAAAATCATCAATCTTGTCTGTTTTTTGTGAAAGCCCAAAATCAAGTATTACCAGTCCTTTTTGAGAGAGAATAAAATTTGAAGTGGTCAAGTCTCCATGCATAACTCCATTCCTATGAAGAATTCCCACCATTTTGCCTATTTTTTTACATGTTTGTATGATCTGCTTTGCAGGAAGATCTCGAATTAACTTACCTTTGATGAACTGAAGATATATTTCACATTTTTTCTCGTCCACAAAATAAACAAGAGGCGTAGCGATTCCAAAAGATTTGGCCTCGGAGATCATCTTTGCTTCCCTTATTGTTCTCAGTGTTCGTATCCTAGTATCAAGGGAAGGAACTCGATAGTCTTTCTTTTTTCTAATCTTTAAAATAGAGTCTTGACCGTTCCAAGATGTAATATAGATATCAGCTTCTGCGCCTTTTTTGAGCAGTTTCAACAACAACTGAAAGAGTTAAACATAATTTAAGTCACAATAATTTCATTTCACATAATATTTTTTTGAAAAAAATTATAATTGATCAAATATACAATTATAACATCGGATGCAAAATTAAGATACGTGGAACCGGATGAGAAGCGAATAATACAAGAGGATTGTTCTGAAGATTCTCTAGGTCCAGGAATTCTTACTCTGACAAATAAGAGAATTGCATTTGATAAGACAGAGGGAAGAATTATTGATTTTTCAAAGAAATTTGGAAAAACGGTTATTGAGGCCAACCTCAATCAGATAATAGAAGTTGCAAAAGAAGGTAGACTGATAAAAAAAGTAAGAATAAAAATAAAAACAGATGAAAGTGAAAAAACCTACAAGTTTGGAGTATACAATACAGGAAAGTGGGAAAAAGAGGTAAAAGAAGCTATTTTAAAATATTTACCCTAGTAAAGAACTTCGACAGTATCCAATCTCCACGACTGTTTTACAAAAGTATCTTCCAGATTTGTTCCCATCTTCTTTGATGATTCTAACAATCCAACCCAAGATATCTGAGAGCCACAATCTCCAGCATATTCTTTTGGTGCTACAAAAAACTTGCAGTTATGTCTTTTACATATACTTGAAAGTATGTCAGACAATCTCTTGTTTGCAGCAACTCCTCCAACAACCAAGAGTTCTTTTTTTCCAGTAAATGAGAGAGCCCTTTCTGTTGCTTCCCCTATCATAGAAAATGCAGTTTCTTGCAATGAAAAGCATGCAGCCTCCATTCCCTTTGGAATCATTCTTTTTGTTGCAGACAAGAGACCTGAAAATGACACATCATTTCCCTTTACAACATATGGTAGTGGAAGATACTCTTTTGATGTGGATGCAAGTTCTTCTATCTTTGGACCACACGGTGATGCAAATCCAGCATACCTTCCAATCTGATCTAGTAATTGGCCCAGTGTAATATCCAGAGTCTCACCAAAAACTCTCCATTTCTTTGAAAGAAATGCCAAGATCATTGTATGTCCTCCCGAAACAAGCAATACCAAAGGATCTTGTGCACCAGTCAGCATTTTTCCAAGTTCGATATGACCTAGTGCGTGATTTACAGGATATATCGGAATGTCATAATACGAAGATAGAGACCTGGCTACCACTGCGCCAATTCTCAAACATGGTCCAAGACCTGGACCTGCGGCATATGATATAATACCAAGATCATTAATTCTTACACTTGCTTTTCTGAGGCACTCCGAAAGAACTTCTGGAGAATTTTCCGCATGGTGACGTGACGCTTCACGCGGATGAATTCCTTCTCCTTCTGGAGGCCTGTAGATCTTTCTTATATCAGAAAGAATCTTTCCTCGTTTTCCCTTTTTTTCTATCACCGCGCATGAAAATGTATGAGCAGTACTTTCTATTCCAAGACTGAGCATCTTATCCCCTGCTTAGAGTTGATACGATTTTCAAAACATCCCCATTTTTGAGTGGATGTTCTGCTCCTACCCTTTGTTTTGTTTTTGCATCAATAGCAAAAAGAAAACCATTTGCAAGATCCTGATGTATGGACTTTGCCAGGTCTCGCGCAGTAGCGCCTTGTCGTAAGAGCTTTGCATCCGGTAACACTTCCCCATTTTTATTGGAAAGTTTTGTTTCATCTTCTACTGGAAATACTGTAATTAATTTTAGAAGATCAAAGCAGGCAGAGTCGAGGATCTGTTGAACTCCAGTTCCACCCAATTTAGATACAACTTTTCCTGCAAGATCTAGCGCATTTCTCTGTTGAGGATTTAGATTAATTCCATCTTTAATATTGAAAGTTTTTTCGCCCGGTAGGTATTCTATTATTCCATTCTTTGCCGCTTTTCTCAAAAGAAGTTCAGTTTCTGCACTACATGCAATAGTTGGATGTATTTTTTTGAATTCATCCAAGATACTAAGATCGTGACATAGATCAGCTTTATTTGCAGAAATTATTATTGGTTTTGTTCGTTTTCTAAGCGTTTTAACAAATGAAAAAAGTTCATCCTCGTTCCAATCATGAGGTTTCTTTGAATGCAAATTCAGGTTATGCAGCACAGACTCTACATCATATTCATCTATTCCTAGTCCACTAAATCTTTGTGCAATTGCTTGGATCACCTTACCACTTTTGCTTTCCAATTCTCTAGTAAGCTTTTGCCATTCTCTTTGAAGTATTTGTTTCATCCATTGATCAAATTCTTCCTCAACGAATTTAACATCCTCAATCGGATTATGAGTTCCTGCTGGTACAGGTTGGCCTTGTATGTCTGTAGAACCTGACGCATCCACTACATGAATTAACACCTCAGATGTTCTTGCATCATCCAAGAATTTGTTACCAAGGCCTTTTCCTTCATGGGCTCCAGGAACTAGACCGGCAACGTCTACTAGCTTGATTGCAATAAATCTAATCCCGTCAATACATAATGGATGATTGTGATTTATTGCAAAATGTTTGCATGCACAGCTAGTTTTCACATACGCAATTCCCAGATTTGGCTCAATAGTTGTAAATGGATAATTGCCAATCTGAGCAGTTGTCTGAGTAGCAGCTGAAAAGAATGTAGATTTACCGACATTGGTTTTTCCTAGCAGGCCAATTTGCATGAGAATTAATAAAAGATGTGCTCTTATTAGTATTCCAAAAGTGTTTATTTTCATTTCATTTCAGGATATCTATTGAAAATAATAACCGGTAGTCCCGGAACGGGTAAGCATACAATAGCAAAATTGATTTCAAGTAAGCTAAACCTTGAGATAATAGACATCAACAAGATTGCAATAAGCAATGGAGTATTCGAAAAGAACAATGGGACACTTGATGTTGATGTTTACAAGTTAAAAAAAATAATAAACAAGATGGATTCGGAAAACTCTATACTGGTAGGACATCTTGCCCCTTATGTCATATCACCAAAGAATGTAGAAATGGCAGTGGTTTTAAGGAAAAGCCCATACAAACTGCAATCAACATACAAGAAAAGAAGATACAGTAGTAAAAAATCACTAGAGAATATAGGCAGTGAGATATTAGGCATTGTCCATCATGACACAGTACATGAATTTGGCAGAGAAAAGACCTTTCAAATTGATACAACTGATAAATCAATTTATGCAACGGTAAAAAAGGTAGAATCAATTTTCAAAGGCAATAGAACAGAAGATAATGTGGATTGGTTACAACTAGTTCTCAAGAAAGGAGACATGCGAAGATTCTTTCCATACTAGGTTCAAATTACGTCATATTGGATAAAAATTTAAAATGTTTGAGATAAAAAAATCAGATCTTGCGGGAAGAATAGGAATTCTTCATACAAACCATGGTAAAGTTGAAACTCCTGCATATGTTCCTGTAATTCATCCAGTCAAGCAAAAAATTCCTGCTAAAAAATTAAGAGAGATGGGATTTGACATGGTCATAACAAATGCATACATTACATTAAAGCGATATGGTGATGAAGCAATAAAGCAAGGCATTCATAAGATAATTGATTATGATGGTGCAATCATGACAGATTCTGGTGGATACCAGGTCCTAGAATATGGAGACATTGATGTAGATTATAAAAAAATTGCATCTTTTGAAAAAGGGATAGGAACGGATATTGCAATTCCTTTGGATAGACCAACGGGACTTGGACTTTCAAAAAAGAAGGCAATAGAATACGTCCAACACACACTTAGAGTTTCAAAAGAGACTCTTGATGCTAGCGACAATAATGGTCAGATATGGGTTGGGCCAATACAAGGAAGCGAGCATTCAGATCTAGTCAAGAAATCAACAAGAGCGCTTGTTGATTCAGGTTTTCAGATGTTGGCATTGGGAAGTCCTGTTGAATTTATGGAGTCTTATGAATACAAATTACTTGGTAAAATGATCATAACTGCAAAAAAAGAGATTCCTGATTCCATTCCGCTTCATCTATTTGGGGCAGGACATCCCCTTACCATACCTCTTGCAGTGGCTCTTGGTTGTGATACTTTTGATTCCGCATCTTACATGTTATATGCAAAACATGACAGATACATCATGGAAGATGGTACTGCCCATCTCTCCGAAGTTGCATATTTTTCTTGTAATTGTGAAGTATGTACAAGATTAAAGCCAAAAGAGATGCTATCTCTAGATAAAGAGGATAGAACTAACAAGATAGCACTCCACAATCTATATGCCATAAAGGCTGAGGTAGACAGGGTAAAAGAGGCCATTCATGAAGGGCGTTTATGGGAATATACCATAAGAAAGGCAAGATCTCATCCCAAGTTGTTTGAAACAATATCTACTTTTACTGATAATACATCATTCTTTGTAGAAACTACGCCGCGATACAAAGAGAATGCAGTATTTCTTTTTTCAAAAGAAGATCAGTTCAGACCTGAGATTTTTAGATTTCATTCACTTGTGCGTAAATTCAAAACAAAAAAGAAAACGTTGGTAATCATACCAGATGGTGGAATAAGACCATTTTATACTTCAACAGAGTACAATAACCTAAAAACGAAATTTTCCTCCAAATTAGATGACATACAATTTTGTCAATACAATCGATATCTTGGAATAATCCCATTGGAATTATCAGATGTTTACCCTGCTGCCCATTATGTTGTGTCAGACACAGACTTTAATCAAAACGAATTTCCAGAATTTACTAAAACTTGGAGTCTGTTTCTCAAACACAACAAATTCAAGAAAGTTTATGCCGCAAATGACGAGTTCTTAAAATACCACTCCAAAGGTCTAAAACCGAAAATTAAATTTCTCAATATTAAAAAATAGTAAAAAAGAAGAATGAATCCGCTTATAGTGCGGCGTCTTCTGCCCAGCCTTTTACGAATATACCGTTCTTGTGTAGAGGTACTGGTTGTCCTGGAGTATAAGTCATTGGTCTCATCCAGAAGATTGCTTTTGTTGGGCAAACTCCAATGCATGCTCCGTCTGAGATGCATCTTTCTGGATAAAATACAAATGCTTTACCTCTCTTCCAACCATCTACTGGTTTTACACGAAGAACGTCTGGACCAAGAGAAGTACAGATCTCTACGCATAGCGCACAGCCTATACATCTCTGCTCATCTACGTCTGGAAGAATTGCGATTGGCATTCTGTTTTTAATATTTCATCGTTTGCTATTTAAATGATCTGCAAAATCCATAACGGAGTTATAGAATTATTTCAAGTTTTCAAAATAAAAGAAAAACAAAAAGAAAGTATAAATGATATTTTTACTTCTTTATTTGGCGCATTGCTTCGATCTGGCCTGATGTTACCCAGTCAAGCAATTCCGCAGATGTAGGATTTAGATCTCCTTTCTGATTCATCATATTGTGAACCCAAATCCAGTTTATCTGATTCAATAATGGTTTGTTTCCCTCATCGCCTCTTCGAACTTTGTCTTTGAGGTCTTTTGGGATTGTACTCCACCATTGTTCGAAATTTCTACCCATAGTCGGATCATTTTTTTTGATCTAATTAAGTCTTTTGTAGATTATACAAGATATATAATAAATCGAGTCGATCTGTGTGCTAAAGATTTAAAAGTCGTTTGAAAAAGTTTTGAATTCTTGCAAGTAAGAGTTCTAGGTGCAGCTAAAGAAGTAGGTAGATCAGCGTTTCAAGTAAAATGTGATGGTGCCAGTTTTCTGCTAGATTATGGAGTTGAGTTAAGAAAAGAATCACTATATCCGATTGAGGTAAATCCACATGAAATAAACGCGGCTATAATAACTCATGCTCATCTTGATCACTCAGGCAACATGCCTGCACTCTTTGTAAATGGCAGTACTGATGTTTATGCTACCCCACCAACATTTGACCTTTCAAGATTGTTAATTGAAGATATGCTTAGAATTCAAAAAAGTCATCTACCCTATGATTTTGCCAGTGTTTCAAAGATGATGATGCACTCAAAGGAAATAAAATATAGAGAAAAAGTTGAACGTGGAAATGCCTCTTTTCAGCTCCTCGAGTCAGGTCATGTTTTAGGGGGGGCGTCAGTTCTGGTGGAATCTGAAAATAAGAGATTGTTTTACACCGCAGACATTAACCCAAGAGGATCAAGAATGCTAAGAGAGGCTGATCTTGATTTTGGCGAGGTTGATCTAGTAATTACTGAGAGTACATACTCTCAGACAAACCAGATGCCACGAAACGAGTCAGAAGAAAAGTTTATGGAATTTGCATATGAGGTATTAGATAGAAAAGGATCTCTCTTTGTACCTGCCTTTTCAGTGGAAAGATCTCAAGAAATTGCATGTGTCTTAAAGAATGCAGGATTCAAACATAGAGTGGTAATGGATGGTATGGCTGTAAAAGTAAATGAAATAATGTTGAATTATCCAGAATACCTACGCGATCCAAAAGTTTTTGCCGATTCTGTTCACCAAGCAGTTTGGATAAAGGGTGAAAAAGAAAGAAAGAATGCATTGGATGAACCAGCTGTCATAATTTCACCCGCAGGTATGTTAGTAGGTGGTTCTGCAGTATTTTATTTGCAGAATTTAGCATTAGACAAAAGAAATGGTATTGCGCTAGTTTCATATCAGGGAGAAGGAACACCAGGAAGAAAACTTTTGGATACAGGAAGAGTTGGTGTAAGAGGGAAGGAGTTCAAGTGCGAAGCAGAGGTAAGACAGTTTGAATTTTCTGGGCATGCGGATAGAGATTCTCTCTTTGAATTAATGAAAAAAATCAAGGGGAATCCCAAAGTTCTTACCATCCATGGAGACACAGATTCATGTACAAAATTTGCAGACGAAATACGCGAAAAATTTGGGTTTGATGCCTATGCGCCAGATGCAGGTCAAACAATAACCGTATAACAATGCGGAAAACATGTACGATAAACATAGAAACCACAATTAACAGCGGGCAGGTTTTTCTTTGGAATAAAATTGAAAACCAGTGGGTAGGTGTAAACGGCCAAGATATCATCATATTAAACCAATCACCTTTTAGTGCAAGATCATCATCTAATAGTATAGATAATTTTTTTAGAGAAGACGATAATTTGAAAAAAATATTATCAAATATAAGCAGAGATAAAATTGTGGGAAGAGCAGTACAACAATCTCCAGGTTTAAGACTAGTAAGACAGGATCCATTTCAATGCTACATATCCTTTATTTGCTCATCTAATTCCTCGATACAAAATATAAGATCAATGTTAGAGAATTTATGCAAAAAATTTGGCACAAGACAAGAATTTAATGGATATGATTTACATACATTTCCAAAAGCTGAGATCCTTGCAAAGGCATCTATGAAGGATCTCGCAGAGTGCAGACTAGGGTTTAGAGCAAAGTATGTCAAAGAAGCATCTCAAGCAGTAGATTCTGGCAAGATTGATTTTACATGGTTAAAAAAAACAGACTATCGAACAGCTATAGAGACTTTAAAAAAAATTCTCGGCATAGGTAACAAAGTAGCAGATTGCATAGCATTGTTTTCTCTTGATAAAATGGAAGCATTTCCAATTGATAGATGGACGCAAAGAATTTTATTAAAATATTACAAGAAATTTTTTGACGATATAACAGAAAAACCTGTAACCGAAAAAAAATACGAAATACTTCATAAAGAAATTGTAGAATATTTTGGACCTTATGCAGGTTATGCACAACAATTTCTCTTCAAGATGGAAAGAGATCTTAATAAAAAAAATTGGTTGTAAAAACCCTTAATATGGCTACTAATTGCCCGATATTTGGGCCTGTAGCTCAGCTTGGATAGAGTGCTGGACTTCTAATCCAGTGGTCAAGGGATCGAAGCCCTTCGGGCCCGCTTTCTAGATAATTTTTTAAGGCATCTTTGAGGTTAGATTTCTAACAATTTAATATCTTCATTAGAAGATCGATATCATATGAAAGACATTGAACTAAAATTAGAAAATCTTACTTTCAAACCTCACGAGACAATCAGAGGAAAAATCCAAGTAAATTATTCTGGAAGATATGATGGAGTTGTGGTAAATGCTCAGATTCTAGGATCCAATCAGCTCATAGTTTACAGATCGTACAATAACAAGCCCATATCACAGAATCTCTCAAGATTATTTATTAATAAAAATGACATGCCGCAAAATTTAGTTGAGTTTACGGCTTCAATTGAATTTGAACCAAAAGAAATTCATGAAATAAAATTCAGAGCATCAATAATTCAAGAACATAAAGAGATCGAAAGTGATATTGTTTTTGGAAAATTAATGCCCTGATTTCTCTATAATTATCGCGATTTGATCTTAGGATGTTAGAGCCCCATGTACTATGGTTATAGTTCCCTTCATCCATGGATGAGGTTCACAGTGATATGGTATAACAGCTTCTTGTGTAAAGACAAATTGGTATGCAGCACCAGGTTTGATAACTCCAGGAGATCCAAAGTCTCCATTGTAACCATCCTTGAATGGCTTGTCAGGAGTAACAGTATGAGCAGCTTCACTAGTATTTTTCCAGATTACCAGATTGTTTACCCCAAGTTGAGCCGTAATTGTCTTTGGTGTAAAGTTTTGTTCTTGGGAGGGATTTTCTGAACCAGGTACGATAATTATCGTAGTCGTATCACCCGGATGAAGAACTTTGTCTGGAATTATCGGCTTTGCGTTAAGCTCGGGTATGTAATAAAGTTGATAATAAGAAACTCCAAGTGCAGCCCCGATGATAACTGCGATCAATCCTATTCCATACGCATGACTGGAGGATGGAAGACTCAACTATTTTCTGATCTTATTTTTAGTCTTATAAAGCTATACAAAAATAATTGAATAATTATCAATAGGGTTTATTTTGTAAGCATGCAAACTATTGGATCAGACTATATATTCATCTAGTGAGGTAAACTTCCAGCTGGTTCTTTACCATCAAGTGGCTTTGGAGATTCTATTTCTGTCGGTGGTGGAACTGGGATTTTCTTTGCTTCATTTAGTCCATGTCGATAAAGATGGAATAGTCCAGCAAATACCATAAGAATTAATCCAGTTAGAAATAGAGCAAAGTTTTTCATCCCACTCAGTGCTGCGTTGTATGCCGCGATGTTAAGATATACTTGGAATGCAAGTAATCCAATAATTAACCAGTTAATCCATTTTCCTGAGAGATTAATTGGTGATGATTTATGCGGAGCTTTTGAAGCTGCCAATTTTGCTTTTCTTTCTGATTCTTTTGCAAGTAATATCATCATGTACGAAAATCCAAATCCTATAGGGATCAACAACAACATTACTAAATAGAAGAAGATAGGATCAATTACAAGTCTAGCAACAAGCGGTTTTGTAATATCAGGTGTTATGTAAAAGCCCCAATATGTTGTCACCATGACCTGTGTAATGCCAGTTATACCAAACGCAGTTACTATTGGTCTATCTTTCCATGAGAACTTTTTGTACCGATCTATGAATGGAGTCATTGCGATTGCTACAATGAATACACCTGGCCACAATACACCTGTTACAAATTTATCATACTGTGTCCTCAAAAATGCATAGATACCTGTAAGATACCATTCAGGCACAGTAATTCCTGGTGGTACTGTTGGTTCAAACTTGGAACCAAGATCAACTGGGAAAACTCCACCTGTTAGAAATATTGCACCAGAAATTGCCATTACCATTGGTACGTCAAAGACCAAAAATCTAGGCATGTGAACTGCCATTAATCCTAGCATTACTATTGGCAAGAGAAACACATGCATGGTATAGAATCTAAGAATAAAATCAGCAAAGCCCGAACCAAACATTGCGTCACGGATGGTAGGTCCAACAACGGGCATTGAATTAGTAAGAGAGGCAGCTATACTGATTGCAAGCTCGGCACGCTCACTAAATATAATATCATATCCGGTAAATGCTTCCAAAATAGTTACAGTACCAAGCACTACACCTGTGACCCAGATAATTTCATTTCTTATTTTGTATCTCCCACTAAAGTATTGGTAATACATGTGAAGTACTGCAAGTAGAACCATTGCATTTGAAGCATGATAGTGAATATTTCGTATCATAAATCCATAGGGAACAGTATCATTGATTTTTTGAACACTGTCCCACGCTCTGTCTAATATCGGTTGATAATAGAACATCAATAGTGCACCAGAAATTCCAAGAATTACAAATATCACAAACGTGAGCATTCCCAGGAATCCAAATGGACTTACAAATCGTGCCGGAAAAGAGAATTTAGTTCCGATAAATACTGTTCTTTCCAGTCCATCCCATATCCAGTAGAAAAAATCTACTAGACCGTTTCTACGTTTTAAGGAAACGACCATACCCCACTATTCCATTTTCGTTTACAGACCACACAGCTGGTTTAATCCATAGATTTCCATCGCTATCAGCTTCAAAATAAAGAGTTGGCAATACATTTGATGGAGAAGCTTGAAGTGAAGCTGGTCCTGCAAAGGCTTTTCCAGTTAACGGATTATACATACTTCCATGACATGGACATTCTCCTCTTTTTCTACCTTCTTGTGGCCAGTATTTCCATAAACACCATAAATGCAAACAAACCATGCTATACGCACGAAATGCAGTAACATCATCCTTATCGCCGCCAAGCTCTTCAGGCAATCGAATAAATTGCCATTTTTTAAATGCCTCTTGATCAAGAACAGTATCTCCGGTTTTTGGATATGTAATAACCTCAGAGTGATTTTTAGGAAAAGTCTTAACGTTTGCTTGGGTTCCATCTGGCAGGATAACTTGTGCTCTCTCCAAGGAAGCATTTGATGGATTTGGCATGAATTTACCCCATGGAACAAATGGTGTAAAGGTCAGAGCAACGCCTGCTGCCCCTAATAATTTGAGAAAATCTCGTCGTGATAGAGCGTCCTTGGCAGAATCTTGCTCAGACATCCAGAGCTCCGTTGTCGAAAAAATGCATATAAACCTTGTCTAACTTCTTTTGGAAATTCTTAATTTTTTCAAAGTAACAAGGGTTATTGCTGATGCTATTGCAATTCCTAGCACAATTTCAATCAAAGTTATAAAATTCTGATCGCTTTCATGTTGGTTATTGGATGATGATGATATCCCAGAACCAGAATTGTCTACAACTAGTACAATATTGGCCATGCCTATATTTCCTGCCCGGTCTTTTGCGACAGTCTCAATGGTATAATTTCCATTGATAAGAGTGGTGGTATCAAGTTGAATACTTTTAACATCGTGGACAATCTGTTTAGGAGTTTTTATAGTTAGCCAATCTTTTTGCGCTAGATTCAATTCATTTACATCTAAATCAATATTGACCACTCCGGAAACTATAGAATAATTCTTTGGCGATTTTATTATAATCTCTGGCGGAGTATTGTCTATGACAAATTTGAATTCCCTAGATACACTATGTCCAACAGTATCTGTTATTACAAATTTAAGATCATGCTCTCCCTCTGAAAGATTTCGTATATCTTCTGCTAGTTTGTCTTTATCAATTATCTGTGGTTTCTCGTTGTCAAGTGAATATGTTTTATCCGCAATACTCTCACCGATTATTTTTGGATTAATTGTATAATTGCCAGTTATGAAAAGTGGAATGTCTAGAATCATTTGAGGTGATGATTCTATTGGCAAGATTGTAGAGAATTTAGTAGTAACAGTCACAGGTTCTGCAATTGATCTTCCACCAAATAATGGTGCATGTATCAATAGTGAATAAACTCCAGTTTGGTTTAGAGAAGCAAATAATACAGTTGATGTTGCAGCCATATTTTTTACTGGATAAAATCCTCCACCTTCACTAAAGGCTGGACTTGGTCCAAGCCAATCACCAGTAGGCCATCCTTGGAATTGTCCAAGTACACCAGGCGGAGTATTTGTTTGAATAATTCTTCCTTGCGGATCTATTACAAATACGGATAGATTTGTGTCAGGATCTTTCCACGAAAGAGTCATAGCAACCGAATTAATTGTCTTGTCAGTGACATCAAAATAATATTGACGCCAATCTCCTGCGTTGTATCTATTTGCCATATCAAATCCCCCCCCAATGTAGCCATTGCCATATAGCGTATCACCATTTTGGCCTTCTATCACAGTAGGCAAATCTTTTGGTTGGAGTTTTTTCATTACTGCATACGATACCGGAACATTAACTGTATGCAACTTGTCTTTAAAGTTGATAAAAGCTTGATACAATCCAGGAGTCTTATCTAAAGGAACAATCAGAGTAGCTATAACCTTAGCTGTTCCATGAGGTTTGATCTGGATATTTCTTGAATCCAACCATATTTCATCCCATGGTATTTTTTTGTAATAGCTTGCAGTCAAAGCAAAGTCAGATGATGTTGAATTTTTCTTTGTGTCTCCGGTCCAATAGGAGTATCTAGTAGGCACTGGATAAATTCCAACTAATGGAGTGTGTTTTATCTGTGTTGAGGGTTCAGAGACTCTAAGTTCTTGTACAGTTCCCCATGCACCACCCCTATTGATAAGAGAGAGATTCTTAGAGGAAGGTGTAGAACTGTCATTTTTTGTATTCCAATCATAAAGATACAAGGATGAAATTTTCATGTCATCAGCATATGTTTTTGCAGATGAATTCATGAATTGTGAAAACGGAAATGTCAGATCAAGAACCAAGAGGGAAGCATCATCTGGAATAGGTTTTGTTTTTTCAAAAAAAGATGCAAGGCTAGTATGATTTTTTATTTCTTGTAATGGAATGTAGTTGGGTCTATATACTCCTGGTTTTTTTATGAGTGGATCTTGTAATCGTACTTGTGTTGTTCCATTATAAGTATCAATTTTCATCAATCCAAGTTTTTGTGGTTGCACATCTACCTCTAAGGTATGATTTGTTGGATTTACTATTGTAAAAGTGGCGGATGTCCTATCTCCTGGATACAATCTGCCTCCAAACCAAGATGTTTCAGGCAATGAGGAATTTGTAAGCTGGATTTTCTTCAAACCTACATAAGATGGGTTCATTGTTTTCAAGGCAGGATCCAAGATTTTCTTTGTGTTAGAATATGATGCATCATTATAAACTTCAAAGACATCATCGTTTCCTAGTACAAAATCAATGGCCCTTGTTATGTTTACCAATCCGGAGCCTTGGGAAAAAGGATCATTACCCAAATCAGTCGCAGTTGACATGAGAATATTTTTTATTGTAAAAGAATTGTAAGGGATGTTTTTATCTTTTAGACTTTCCATAAGAATAGCTGCAGAACCTGCCACTAGAGGTGCTGCCAAGCTGGTTCCTCCAAATAGTCCATATTCACCAGTATCATTCTTACTTGTTTGCGTCACCGATTTGGGAATATAGCTATACTCTCCTATTGCCATCAGATCTGGCTTAGGATCTCCAATAAGAGATGGCCCTTTGCTGGAAAATCCAGATACCTCACCATAATGAGAAGTATCGTTACCAAATCTTGGTTGATTCTTAAATGGGCCATATCCAACAAAAACATTGTCAGTCACTGCCCCCACCGTTATGCCAAATGGTGCAGCATCAGGTGTTCCCATAGTTCCATAACCTGGTCCTGCATTTCCAGCACTGCTAACTATCAATATTCCAGGATAATTTACATCAAAAGAGTGAGGAACGGCAAGTGCTCCAAGCAAAAGTGATTGTACATCAAGTCCGGGAACTGATTGGAGTGCAGGAAAAGTCGATATCCCCCAACTATTTGATAGGATATCAACCCTAGGATCTCCCATGTATTTCCATTGATTTTTTTCTTGGTCAAATCCTGCTGCCCATAGCCAACCGTAAATTGCATCACCTAACCAAAGTGCCTTGATCGGAACTATTTTTGCACCAGTGGCAACGCCCCTTATGTGATATTTTGTCGAGTTGGCATATACATCATAACTTTCTTTTCCAACAGATACAATGGAACCAGCGGTTCCCGTTCCATGGCCTCCAAAATCGTACATTATTCCAAAGAAGTTTCCATGAGGATCAAGTGGAGGGAGAAGAGTTCCATTGATCGCCCCTAATTTTTTGTCAATTAAAGAGGACTTTGCAATAACGCCATAGACATCCAACACACGTGCCCCTACAGTTCCTGCGCTATAGTCTGACTTGCCATCATGGTTTGAATCATACACAAGATACTCGTTACCATCCCCTAGATTGGTGGGCTTTTCATCAGTGAAATCAAAATCATATTTTGGGAAAACAGGATGATTAAATCTTACAAAGTCTTTCCAAGAATCAGACATGTCTGCAATTATGGTATCATACAAACCTGAAATGTTTGAATCAACAACAAGAACGGGTACTATTTGCAACCTAAATAATTGACCAAAAGATATACTCTCATATATCATACCAAAGTGGTACACACCGCTTTTGGAAACGATAAAGTGTTTTGGATCTTTTCCTATCTTGTAGTCGTTTGAGACAGTTCCATTCAAAATAGAATTACCTCCTTTTGGGTATAGAGAATTATAGACTTGAACATATGTCCCCTTGCCTTTTTTGTTCAGATCAAGAAATACCCCTTTAGAAGTTACATAAACCGTAGATGTTACATTTTTTGGAATGGATTTAGTATAATTTTGTATTACTCCCTTATTGTTAATATTTGCAACAAATGTTGCATTGGTAAAAACAATGCCCTGACCATCGGCATCAATCATTACTGGAATGTTGTTCTTATCACGAGCTACAGAATCTCTTACATCAGGATTTGAAAAATCTGTTCCAGTATCCACTATTCCTATATTGATGCCATTTCCGGTATATCCATACTTGTGAATAACCTTGTCAGAGCCTAGAATTTTATCAATTCTTGAAACTTCGGATATTGGAAGATCAGATTTCAATGAGTCAAATTCTAATGGTAAATCTTCAATTACAGTATAGCCATTTAATTTTAAATTTGAGACTTCATCCTGATTAAAAAAACCCGTAGCAAAAGATCCATGATTCAAGTCTGCCCCATAAGTCACATGATTGGCCCGCGATATTATGTCTGTAACAGAACCCGAACCAAAAACTATGTATCTTTTAATTTGATCTTGATATATAGACGGTTGAAAGTTTATGAGATCGGAGACTGGATTTATGTTGATATCCGTTTTATTTTTTGGAAGATCTATATCATAGGAACCGGTTGCTGATTTTGGAAGGAGAGAAAATAACAAAATGCAGATCAAAAAGAATCCTGTTTTTGAAATGATGTTTTTATTTTTTACCATGGAATCTAGCGTCGCCTAGCAAGAATTGTTATTTGTAGTGCGATAATTATTGCTATAAGAGCTACAACAGGAAGGAATAATGAATTAAATTGGCCAGATGCTTCCTCAATATTTTTAACAGACTCGGACATTGATGTTACACTTTTGTTTATGTTCTGGTTTGCCTGAGAAATAGATCGTTGGCCAGTATCTAAAACATTACCAAATCCTTGGATCTCAGTTTTAAGTTTATCAAGTTCTTGTGAGGTAGAGTCTAGCACAGAATTCAATTTTAATATCTGGTTAGAAATTCCTTCTATGTTTTGTTTAAGGACTTGTGTTGCAACAGATCCATTAGCTGTGGTACCTTTACTAGTGGCAGTTATGTGAAAAATATACGTACCTTCTAGGGTTGGCGTGAAGTCCACATAAAAGAGTCCTTGGTGAAGAGTTTTTAGTGAATAAGAAAGATTGACTACACTACCATCAGGCATATGAACGTGCGATGAGCTAAGTATTGTAGAAGGATTTCCTGCAACCAGTAAACCATCACTTGTAACCTGAATAAAGACTCGAAATGTTTGATTAATAGCTGCAGTCTGTGGAGCAAATACAGACACTAGTACAATTGGTTGTTGTGGCACTTGTATCAATGATGAATTTGCTAAAAACTTTACATCAACTGTTTGTGATGTTCCTTGCTCTTTTGTGGCAATTGCTTCTACAGAATATGTTCCATAAGAATAGGTAGTTGTGGCATTAGGCCATCGTATGAGTATATGGCTAAAAGCGCCAGTATCATCAGCATTTATCTGATTGAATTGCGCTATGGTACCATCTGGTGCAAATAATCTAATTATCAGTGGTTCATTTGGCAAAGCTTGCCCATAAACAAGAAGAGGCTGGCCTTTAGAGTAAATATTCCTATCAGTGGATAATTGTAAAGCAAAAGCTTCTGTCAAGAAATTACCCGTAACTACAAGAGCCAGTAGTACAAGTATCAGTAGTTTCAATAAGTATGATTTTGTCAACCCATAGATATTGGTTCTGCTATTGAAATACAGACTAGTTTAAAATAAAAGATTAAGAAAATATGTATTGATGAAAATTTTATTCTTGCTGATACCTTTCTGAGTTCATAGAATTTATTGCAACCATTGAAAAGATTGATTGCTCATTTTTTAATATTGTCAAAGATGCATTTCTTATTATCATCTCATATAATGATTCAGGTCTAGGTTGAAGAACAGTCGATATTATGGATTTGATAGGATCCATATGTGTCACAAGTAAAATAGTTTCTTCACCGTGTTTTCTTGAGCAATTATCAACCATATCCAAAATTCTTTTTTTTACACTTGAAAATGTTTCTATACCATTTTTTTCAACTATGGGATGACCTTGATAGAACTTTAAGAAAATATTCCCATGTTTCTCAAACATTTCATCATAATGCATTCCGGTAAACGTTCCCATATCTATTTCCGTCAATCTTTCATCTACATTACAAACCAAGTCTACCTTGTTTGCAACTATTCTGGCAGTCTGCTCCGCTCTTTCTATAGGACTACAATATATCTTGGAAATATTGAGAGGTTTAAGAAAATCACCTATCTTTTCAGCCTGTTGAATACCTAACTCGGTGAGTGGAAATCCTTTTGTGCGTCCAGCTAGAATTCTCTCAACATTATTCTTGGCTTGACCATGTCGTAGAAAGAGAAATAATACCAATAACGATCGCACTTGTGGAATAAAGATAATAATAACATTACCTGTGCATCAATTCATGAGGATCGGAATAATTGGCGGAACTGGTGGAATGGGTAAAGGATTTGCTTTGAGATGGTGTGAAAATCATGATGTAATAATAGGATCCAGAGAAGCTTCCAAGGCGGAAGAGGCAGCTAAGGAATATTCAGATCTTGCGCAAAAAGAATATGTCTCTTTCAAAGGCAAGATTACTGGAAAAGACAATATAGCAGTTGCAAAAGAAAGTGATGTTCTAGTTTTATCAATTCCATATGAAAATATAGATGCAATTTGCTCTCAACTTTTACCTAATGTCAGAGATGGCTGCACCGTAATATCGCCAATAGTTCCCTTAACAAAGACTGATGCTGGTTTTGAATTTATTTCTTTTATAGACAAGAAGCCATCAGCATTTGAGTTAGTACAGAAACATATGAAAAATAAATTAAATCTAGTTTCCGCATTTCATACCATATCAGAGAAAAAATTAGTTGATCCAAAACTTTTACTGGATTCTGACATATTTGTTTGTGGAGATTCTGATGATTCAATTAATGTGGTACGTCAGTTAATAACAGAGATAAAGAATCTAAGACCCATATTATTAGGACCTGGTTCCTTGTCATATCTAGCAGAAGTAGCAACTCCCATTCTTCTTAATGCAATGATCAAAAACAAGTTGAAGAATCCAGGCATAAAGATAATCTAGTCACTATATCACAAATGTCATCATGGGTCGAGTTAGAAGAAAGAATTGGTTTACGGCAATGGGTGTATTGTTCATTGTCGTAGCTGCAATTGCCATCGTAAGAGATTTGCTCATCTGGGGACCAGAATTTACTGCTGACTTTTTTACATCATCAGATATAACAAGTGAGAAGATATCAATTGGCATGTTTGGAATTGCAGGATTTCTCATTATTTTAGGATTAAGAGGAGAAGATTATGAAGAATAAGAAATTTCTTAAATCACAGAAAATACTACGTCTTGCCACAATAGATCACTCTGGAAGTCCACATATCGTTCCTGTCTGGTATATGTATAGTAATGACAAATTCTATGTAGGAACCAATACAAAGACAAGAAAGGCAAAAAATATCAAAAAGAATTCAAAGGTCTCATTTTGTATTGACACTGGAATAAAATCACCACATATTGTTGGAATGATGGGAATTGGAAGAGCTAAATTAATTTTGAAAACAGATAGAGTTGAACTATTAGCAGAAAAAATCCTCCTTCGCTATTTTACGAATCTAAAAAACCAATCCGCCCAGCAACTCTTAAACCAGACTGATTGCATCATAGAAATAACTCCCAAGAAAATTATAAATTGGAAATACTAGGCAACAAATTTTTCGATTTTGTCTAAAGCCTCTTCTAGAAAGGGTATTTCAGGCAAGAAAACCATTCTAAAGTGACCAGTGCCATATTGAGTTCCAAATCCAGATCCATGCACTGTCAGAATACCAGTTGTTTTCAATAATTGTATCACAAATTCTTTGTCAGAGTTGTATTTGTTATATTCAATCCTTGGAAATGCATAGAAAGCGCCTTTGGGATTTGAACAGCTAATACCATGCATATCATTTAATCTCTTGATGGTATAATCTCGTCTTTTTTTGAGTTCGGAGACAAATTTTGTGATATAATCTTGCGGTCCTTTGAGTGATTCTAGTGCAGCATATTGTACTGGCAAATTGGTAGCAATTCTTACTCGAGATAGCTTTGGTACATTCTCTCTTAGTAGTTCCAGTTTTTTTGATTGGTTAAATGCAATATACCCTACTCGCCATCCAGACATCAGATGAACTTTGGAAAATCCATTTAACAAAATTATAGGAGAATCACCACTTACCTTTCCTATGCCTGTGAATTTTTCGTCAAAGACTATTTGATCATATATCTCATCACAAATAATGTAGAGATCATGTTCATTAGCCAAGTCAACCAAATCTTTGAGAGATTTCTCACTAAATACTACGCCAGTGGGATTATTGGGGCTGATAAGACATATTGCGACAGTCTTTGATGTAATTTTTGATCTAATATCATCTAGATCAGGCGTTGATTTGTGTAGATCTACCAAGAATTCGATTGGTTTTCCTCCGAATAATCTTACATATGATGCATATGGAGGATAATATGGACCTGGTATTAGCACCTCATCGCCTTGCTCCACGATCGATGCCATAATCATCTCAAGGCCCTCAGAAACTCCATTTGTTACTAGTACATCATCCTCAAAAACCCCAAGACCCTTTGCTGCCTCTTTTTTTGAGATTGCCTTGCGTAATTCTGGCAAACCTTCTGAAGATGCATAATAATTTTGACCCTCTCTAACAGCTTTGATCAGTGCTTCTTTAACTCTATCAGGAGGTTGAAATCCATACTGAAGTGGGTCGCCTATGTTAAGATAAGTAATTTTCTTGCCTTCCTTTTGTAGTTTTCTAGCTTCTAGCGCAATATCACGTATTGCGTATTCTACTCCTGCCACTCTTTGTGATATCTTCAATTACCTAGACAGATATTTAGCCCCGTTAAAATATTGTGAATCGAGAATTTAATAGGCTTTTGTATTTAAAGGAAGGCTGGGTTTAGTTCTTTTGAGGTTAAATTTAATCAATGGTTAGTGGAGTTGAGCTACACACCAGTTAAAATCTCCTAAAACCCTAAAAATATGATTTACTTAATCTAGAGGCAAGATTTAGAAAATCAAAAAAAACTTTACAGTTTTCCGCCTTTTTCATTAAGACTATTGATGTTAGTCATGGTTTGAATGAAGTTATTTCTCATAATCCTCAAAGGTGACATCTACCGCAACAGTCTCGGTACGCAGAGCAACAGCATACCTTGCACCATTGAGTTTACCCTTGTCATCCTTCTCAAGTAGAGGAACAAAAACATGAGCTCCATATGGTTCAGGAGATGCCCATCGATATATCTTGACATCACCTGCAACATCATCCAAATTTTGGAGATGCATAGATCTGTCAGGTAAGTCAGACAATCCGGACCAAGATGCACTCTGTGGTCCCTCTACAAGTCTAGATTTCAGAGGACCACCAAGTCCACTAGTATCATCATAGTATAGAGTCATCCCTTTTTTTCCGTAATTATCAACATCTCCCTTTTCGGTAGATAGTCGTTCATGATAAGTTACGCTGGAAATTATCGGTGGATCATTCTTATCACCTAAAGTGTAATGAGCCACAGTTATTAGTGGAAAATTCCCTTTTCGCAATTGTAAAATGAGCCAGTCCAGTATTTCTTTAATTATAGCTTTTGCAGTTTCTTCTACACCACCAAGAGCATCGCCTAGGGGTTGAAG
>Ga0209698_10000793_pt1 | contig 36356 bp, 26 predicted proteins | sample LitLauG_LLR_2012_FD_187203 | JGI IMG/M metagenome (GOLD analysis project Ga0209698, IMG submission 187203) | Freshwater sediment microbial communities from Pennsylvania, USA - Little Laurel Run_MetaG_LLR_2012 (SPAdes) (version 2) | ecosystem: Environmental > Aquatic > Freshwater > Creek >... | reverse complement strand
GGTGGGATCATGACGTCCTGGATGGTGGCAAGCTCATGATCGAAAAGAAAATGCTAGCACACCCCGCGCGAAAACCCGCCCCGGAAGCGGTCCCGGAGCGGGTCGTGATGGGATCGAGACGAGATGCGTCCGCTACTGCCCGAGCGTCGAGCCGAGGCGGATCACGATCTGGTCGGTGCTGCGCGAGTCGCGGCTCATGGTCGGCGAGTCATTCCCGGGAGTCGTCGTGATCTGGTCGGGCTTCAAGTAGCGATGGCCGTTGCCCGAGCGGTACTCGGCGCTCAGCTCGAGCTTCTCGCCATGGCCAACGACCTTGCGAATTCCGAGGCCGGCCGCCCAGGCGAAGCCGATGCGCGAATCGCCGTTGCTCGAGTAATACGGCTTGCCGTTCACGGTGCCGGCGAGGTTGCTCGAAGTCCAGTAGGTGTCGAATCCGACCGTGCCGTAGACGAATGGCTGGGAATCGCCCTTCGAGGGCCCGAACTCGGGGCCGATGCCGAACAGCACGCTGGTGTTCTTGGTGGTGAGCTGAAGCAGGTCGTTCGCGTTCCCGTAGTTCTGCTGGGGCACGTTCACGGTGCGCGAGAAGTTGTACATCAGGCCAACCAGACTGCGGATCCGCAGCGGCTTGTCGGGGTTGGGCGTGATGATGTTCGAGGTCTGGAATCCGAGCGGAAAGCCGGCGATCTTGCTCCAGTCGCCGAGCGTGAAACCGCTGATCGCGTACCCGCCGGTCTCAACCGCCTTCGCATGCGCCACGCCACCCCACGCCATCATGCTCAACATCGCGGCGCACGAAATCCATCTCACGGACATCCTTCCCATCGTCCACCTCCGGTTGAGGGACCCCCGGCGACCCGGTCGATCGCGCGCGCGGCCCCGTGCGTGTCATTCGAGCGGGGCGGATGCTACCCGAAAGGTGCTGTGATCGAAAGCCGGGATCCCATGCGCGATCCTGCCGACTTGTGGGGGCTGGGGCGACTCCCTAGACTCGCCGCCCCATGCTCAAGACCTCGCCCTTTCATGCGCGGACCGCGCCGCTCGTGCGCGCGCAGACCTGGCGGCGATGGGCCGGCTACCAGATGGCGAGCGCCTACGATCCGCATCCCGACCGCGAAGTCGCCGCGATCCGCAACGCCGCCGCGCTGATCGACGTGTCGCCGCTCTACAAGTACCGGCTGGCGGGCCGCGACGCCGCGCGGCTCATCGATCGCATGATCACGCGTGATGTCACGAAGCTCAAGATCGGTCAGGTCTATTACACGCCCTGGTGCGACGCGCACGGCAAGGTCATCGACGATGGAACGGTGACGCGCCTCGAGGAGCGCGTTTATCGGCTGACGAGCGCCGATTCCTCGCTGCGTTGGCTCCAGATGAACGCGTTCGGGCTCGAGGTCGAGATCGAGGACCATTCGGAGCGCGTCGGGACCCTGGCGCTCCAAGGCCCGCTGGCGCGCGCGGTCTTGACGGCCGCCGCCGACACCGATGTCGCCTCGCTTCCCTACTTTCGGGCCTGCCAGACGTCGGTCCGCGGCGTGCCGGTCGCGCTCTCGCGCACCGGCTACACCGGCGATCTCGGCTACGAGCTGTGGGTCGAGTCCGCGCGCGCGCTCGAGCTCTGGGACGCACTGGTCGCGGCCGGCGCCTCGTACGGCTTGAGCCCGGCCGGCGTGTGGGCCCTCGACATCGCGCGCATCGAGGCCGGACTCATCATGCTCGACGTCGATTACTACTCCGCGCATCACGCACTCATCGAGGCGCGCAAGTCCTCGCCGCTCGAGATCAACCTCGGCTGGGCGGTGAGCGCCACCAAGGGCCCATTCAACGGGCGCGCCGCGCTTCGGGCCGAGCGCTCGCGCGGCGCCACGTGGGGATTCGTCGGGCTCGAGATCGATTGGCGATCCTTCGAGCGCCTGCACGCGGCGCACGGCCTGCCGCCCCACGTTCCCAACGTTGCGTGGCGCGCGAGCGCGCCCGTTTATGCCGACGGCGTTCAGGTCGGTTACGCGACGAGTGGCTGCTGGTCGCCGCTCCTCAAGCGGCTGCTCGCGCTCGCCCACCTGCGCGCGCCCTATTTTCGGCCCGGCACGCCGCTCGAGATCGAGGTGACGGTCGAGCATCGGCGCGAGCGCGCGCTGGCCGCGGTCCATGCGCTGCCGTTCTACGATCCGGAGCGCAAGAAGTCATGAGTGCGCGCCGCTACGATGCGATCGTGATCGGCGGCGGGCACAACGGCCTGGTGGCCGCCGCGTATCTGGCGCGCGCCGGCCGCCGCACGCTGGTACTCGAGAAGCGCGAGCGCGTGGGCGGCGCCGCGGTGACCGAGGAGATCTTCCCCGGCTTCAAATTCTCGGTGTTCTCGTACGTCGTGAGCCTCTTGCGACCCGAGATCATCCGCGACCTCGACCTCCCGCGGCACGGCCTCCAGATCCTGCCGCTCGAGAGCACGATCACCCCGCTCGAGAACGGCGATTACCTGGGATCGTGGGCCGATCCGGACGAAACGCGCCGTGAGCTGTGCCGGCATTCGCCGCGCGACGCGGACGCGGCGGCGGTGTTCGGGCGGCTCATGCATCACATGGCGATGGCGGTCCGGCCGATTCTCGGCATGGTGCCGCCCGATCCCGGTTCGCTCTCGCCGCGCGATCTCAAGGGCCTGATCGAGCTGGGCGGACACTTCCGTGCGCTGGGCGCCGAGAAATTCCACGCGCTCCACAAGCTCATGACCATGAGCAGCGCGGACTATCTCGACGAGTGGTTCGAGTTCGATCCGCTCAAGGCCACGAAATCGGCGAGCGGGATCATCGGAACGTTCCTCGGCCCGCGCTCGCCGGGCTCGGCGTACGTCCTGCTTCACCACTACATGGGAGAGATCGACGGCGCGTTCCGGGCCTGGGGATTCCAGAAGGGCGGCACCGGCGCGATCAGCGAATCCCTCGCGAGCGCCGCCCGTTCCCATGGCGCCGAGATCCGCGTCGGCGCCGGGGTCGAGCGCGTGATCGTACGCGGCGGGCGCGCCCGCGGCGTCGCGCTCGCGAGCGGCGAAGAGCTCCACGCCGATCACGTGATCTCGGGGCTCGATCCGCGGCAGACATTCACGCGGCTCGTCCAGCCCGCCGAGCTGCCCGACGATCTCAATCGGGGGATCGCGCGCTACAAGTTCCGCGGCTCATCGGGGAAGGTCAACCTTGCGCTCGCCGGGCTGCCCGACTTCACCTGCCTGCCGGGAAACGGCCCGCACCTGCGCGGGGCGGTCTCGATCAGCCCCAGTCTCGAGTATCTCGAGCGCGCGTACGACGACGCGAAGTACGGCGAGTTCTCGCGCCATCCCTACATGGACATCGTGATTCCCTCGATGATCGACCCCGGCATGGCGCCGCCCGGCAAGCACGTCATGAGCATCTTCGTCCAGTACGCGCCCTACGCGCTGAACGGCGGCTGGTCCGACGCGAAGCGCGACGCGTTCGGCGACGCGGTGGTGAAGACCCTGGCGCGCTACGCGCCCAATATCGAATCGCTGATCCTCCATCGCCAGGTGTTGACGCCCCACGACATCGAGAGGATCACGGGGCTTTCGGAGGGCAACATCTTCCAGGGCGAGCTGGCGCTCCAGCAGCTCTTCTTCCTGCGGCCGGTGCCGCGCTGGGCGAAGTACCGCACGCCGATTCACGGCTACTGGCAGTGCGGCGCGGGCACACATCCGGGCGGTGGCATCATGGGCGCCTCGGGCCGTCTCGCGGCGCTCGAAATCCTGCGCGGGACGCCGTGAGCGCGCGCCGCTTCGACGCGATCGTGGTGGGCGCGGGCGCGAACGGCCTGGCCGCAGCGCTGGCGCTCGCGCGCGCGGGCGTGCGCACGCTCGTCCTCGAGGCCGAGGAGGCGATCGGCGGGCGCGAACGCCCCATCGAGTTCGCACCGGGATTTCGGGCTGCGCCGCTCGGGCAGGACGACGGCTGGATTCCGCCCGCGCTGGCGCGCGAGATGGGGAGGAATTCGCGAGCCGTTGCCGGCGCGGGCGCGTGTCTCAGCGTCGCGATCGCGCCGGGATCCTTCCTCTCGCTCCCGGCCGATTCCCTGCGCGCGGCCGAAAATCTGCGGGCACATTCGGCGCGCGATGCGGCCGCGTGGCCGACGTTCGTTCGGCGCGCGCGCCGGCTCGCGCGGCTGCTCGAGGCGCTCAGCGCAGCGCCGGCGCCCGAGATCACCGCCTCCTCGCCGGATGAAATGCTCCACCTGCTGGAGGTGGCGCTGCGCTTTCGCGCGCTCGGTCGCGCCGAGATGGCGGAGTTCCTGCGCATGCTGCCGATTTCCGCGGCAGAGATGCTGGACGATGCGTTCGAGTCGCCCGCGCTCAAGGCGGCCGTGGCGACCGCGGCGCTCGAGCACCATCCACAGGGGCCGCGCTCGAACGGCACCGGCTTCGCGTTCCTCCATCAGCTGATGGGCGCGCCGGAGGGCGCCGCGCGCGGCCGCGGGGCGTGGGGCGCAGGCGCTGGCGCCTTCGTCCGCGCGCTGGAGGCCGCGGCGCGCGGCGCGGGCGCCGAGGTGCGCTGCGGCGCCCGGCTCGCGCACGTGCGGGTCCAAGACGACCACGTCACGGGTGTCACGCTCGCGAGCGGCGAGGAGATCGACGCGCGCTCGGTCCTCTCGACCGCCGATCCCGCCGTGACGCTGCTCCAATGGGTCGATCCGGTGTGGCTCGATCCCGAATTTATCCTCGCGGTGCGCAACCTCCGACATCGCGGCGCAACGTCATTCGTGCTCTACGCGCTCGAGGCGCCGCCCGAATTCCGCGGGCTCACCGATCCGCAGGCCCTCGCCGGCACCCTATCGCTCACACCCTCGCTCGAATCCCTGGAGCGCGCGGCCGATGCCGCCAAGTACGGCACGCTGCCCGAAACGCCGCACGTCGAGCTCACCATGCCCTCGATGCGGGGCGGTGATCTCGCGGCGCGTGGCGGCCACGTGCTGATCGCGCGCGCGCACTTCACGCCGCATCGCCTGAGGGCGGGCGAGACGTGGAGCGAGGCGCGCACCGCGGTGATCGCCGAGCGCGTCACCGCGGTGATCGAATCCCACTCACCGGGATTCTCATCCCGCGTGCTGCATCGCGCGTGCTGGTCGCCGGCCGACATCGAGCGCCGCTACGGATACCTGGAGGGCGCCGCCTCGGGCGGCGAGATCGCGCTCGATCAGATCCTCTTCATGCGCCCGGTCGCGGGCTGGAGCGGCTACCGCACGCCGATCGCCGGACTCTACCTGGGAGGCGTCGGCAGCCATCCGGGCCCGGGTATACTGGGGGGCGCCGGCTGGCTCGCGGCACGCCGCGTGCTCCGGGACCGCAGGGCCTGACATGACCACCTTCCAGCCTACCACACGCTCGTTCCGCCCCGGCGCACGCACGTTGCCGCGCGAGGCCTACACGTCCGAGGGCGTGCTCGCGAACGAGCGCGAGAGGATCTTCGCGGCCGGCTGGAACTGCGTCGGCCGCATCGAGCGCGTCGCAAAGCGCGGCGACTACTTTCTCGCCGACGTCGCGGGCGAATCGATCATCGTGCTGCGCGACTCGGCCGGCATGTTGCGCGCGTTCTTCAACGTCTGCCGCCACCGTGGCACCCGCATTTGCCGCGAGCCCGCGGGACGCCTGGGCGAGACGATCCAGTGCTCGTATCACGCCTGGACGTACGGCACCGACGGGCGGCTCGTGGGCGCGCCGCACATGCAGGAGGTCGAGGGATTCGACAAGGCCGAATATCCGCTCCAGACGGCCGCGCTCGCCGAGTGGGAGGGCTTCTTGTTCGTCCACCTCGCCGAGCGGCCGCCGGCATTCGAATCCACGTGGGCTCCCATGCTGGGGCGCTTCGCGCGCTTCGGCCTGCCGGCGCTCCAGGTGGGACATCGCGTCACGTACGACGTCGAGGCGAACTGGAAGCTGGTGTTCCAGAACTACTCGGAGTGCCTGCACTGCCCGACGATTCATCCCAAACTCGCGAGCGTGCTGCCGTACCAGAGCGGCGCGAACGATCTGACCGAGGGCCCATTCCTCGGCGGCCACATGGAGATCAAGGCGCCAAACGAGAGCGCGACGATGAGCGGGCGCGCATGCGGCCGGCTCGTGAGCGACGCACTGCCGGAAGGCGACCGCCGGCGCGCCTACTACTACTCGCTGATGCCGAACCTGCTCCTGAGCCTCCATCCCGACTACGTCAACTACTACCTCGTGACGCCGGTGGCGGTGGAACGCACCCGCGTCGAATCGGAGTGGCTCTTCCATCCCGAGACGCTCGCCGATCCCGCCTCCCATCGCGCCGACGCGATCGAGTTCTGGGACCTCACCAATCGTCAGGACTGGGACATCGTCGCGCAGAGCCAGCTCGGCATTTCCTCGCGGCGCTACCGACCGGGACCGTACTCGACGCGCGAGAGCATCCCCGCGGCCTGGGATCGCGAGTACCTGCGGCAAATGGCGCCACCTGAGGCGCCGTGAGGACCGCGAGCGGGACACGCGGGCTGACCGCGATGCTGGGCCTGTGCGCCCTCGCCTTTCCCGCGGCTGCGTGGGCGGGCGCCGCGGGCGACACCACCGCCATGCGCGGAGCGCTCGAGATGATGTGCGCGAGCGAGCGGGCGTTTGCGCTCGCCACCTCGGAGATCGGCGTGCGCAACGGCTTCGCGATGTTCTTCGCCGACGACGCGATCTCGCCACCCGATTCGTCCTCCGCGCGCGCGCGCCTCCTCGCGCGCCCGGCGCCGGATCGCCCAGGCGCCACCACGCTGACGTGGGAGCCGCGTGCGGGGGAGGTCGCCCGCTCGCTCGATCTCGGTTGGCTGACCGGGCCGTTCTTCTGGGTGGACGCGCGCGGCGCTAAGCATCAAGGGGTTTATTTCTCAATCTGGCGGCGCGGCGCGGACGGGATCTGGCGCGTGGCGCTCGATGCCGGGATCGACACGCCGGCGGGCGCGCCGGAATTCGCGGTCGGTGCTTTTCGCCCGGCCGCGAATTCGGCCTCCGGCACGGACGACGCGCCCGCGGCCAATGCCGCGACTCTCAGGCGGACCGAGGCCGAGTTCCTCGCGCGCGCCGCCTCCGATCCGGGCGGCGCGTACGCGGGCACGATCGCGAGCGAGGTGCGACTTCACCGCGATGGCCGCATTCCTCTGACCGAACGCGATTCCGTGGTGGCGCTCGCGGCCGCCGAGCCGCGCCTCGAGGCCGCGCACGTCGTGCGCGCCGAAGTCTCGGCCGCGGGAGATCTCGGGTGGACCTTCAGCGTCGGCGTGATCGGCGCATCCCGAGATCGGCGAAACGCGGGCGCGACGAGGGTGTGGAGGCGCGGCGCCGACGGGCAGTGGCGGATCGCGGTGGACGTGCGGAGCGTCGCGTCCGACTAGGCGGCGCGGGGGCTTCAGGCTCGTGAGCCTAGAAGTGGTCCTCCGCGTTTTCCTCGGCCGCCTGGGCCGCGATCTGACGATCCCATGGCCCGCCCTGCCAATTGTCGCGGCGCTCGTCCGTGCGCACCCAGGGCGGCAGATCGAACATCAGGAACGCCGCCAGCGCCTGCGCGTATGGCTCGTAGAGCAGCCGCAGCGACTCGAGGCGCGCGGCGAACGCGGCGTCGGTCACGATCCCGACGCGCCGCTCGGTGAGCCGAGCGCGCAGGCGCGCCAGCTCCACCTCGGGCAGGCGATCGGCGGCGATCGCGGGGTAGCGGCGAGCGAAGATCTGGGTGATATCGACGAGCGCGTGCCTCGCCATCGCGAACGTCCGCTCGGCCTGATGCGCGGGACGCGCCTCGACTTCGGCCGCGGCCACCAGCACAGCGGTCGAATCCAGCATCACGGTGAGCGCGGCGAGCCACGATTGGTTGCTGTGCTGCGAGCGATAGTAGGCGAGCAGCGGATACGAGATGTGCGTCTCGAGCAACTGAGCCGACCAGCGCTCCCACGCCACGAGGATGCGCTCACCCGGCGCGAGATTTCCGAAGTCGCGGTTGCGCGCCAGGAATTCGGCGGCCGTGGGCGGCGAGCCCGCGCACGCATCCATCAGCGAGATCTCGGTCTCGCGCTGCGAAAACGAGGAGTACACGGTCGGCAGATAGCCGACCACGGTGCCGAGGAATCCGAACCCCATGCCCGACTCGACCACCGCGAGCAGGCGACCGAGTCCGGTGGCCGGCGTGACGTCACCGTAGCCGAGCGTGAAGAACGTCTCGCCGCTCATGTAGAGCTGCGTCACCCAGCGCTCGGGAGCGAGGCCGGCGAGGCTGCGCGCCGCGACCTGGAGCAGCGCGAACGCGAACACGAGCCCGGCGGCCCAGCACACCAGCAGCAGCAGGAGCGAGGCCGGGCCGAAGAAGCCCAGCGCGGATTCGCGCCGTGAGGGCTTGCGGATTCCGGCCGCGAGCCCGCGGCAGACGCGCCACGCCACGATATAGAAGTAGCGGGTGATGCGGACTCGGCGTCCGATCCGGCGCGGAACGAGCACGGTTTCGAACGCGTCCCACAGGATGATCGCGACGAGGAGAAGGCCGGGGAGCCCGTAAGCGAGCGCCATCATGGCCCGGCACAATGGCCAACTGCGGCCGCGCGCGCAAGCGCCCGCGCGCCGCCGCGGCGAGGTCGCGCGGCGGCCCGACTCTTTTCAGCTAGTCCAGGATGATCACGACCCGCGACGCGCTTCTCGCGCCCGAGGTGAGCCTCAGCCAGTAGACGCCCGAGCGAACCGTGCGCTCCGGACTCAGGTGCACGATGTGGGCGCCGGCGGAGAGCGAGCCCAGGTCGGCTTCGGCCAGCCGCCGGCCGGCGAGATCGTAGAGCCCGAGCCGGCCCGGCGCGGTCTCGGCCAGCGAGAGGGCGATGTTGAGATCCCGCGCACTCGCCGGATTGGGGCGCGCGCCGACGAGCGAGAACTGAAGATCGAGCGGCACCGCGACCCAGGTCTCGGCCGAGTGCTGTACCGCGTTCGCATCCGACCACGTGAGCCGATACCCGTAGCTCTGGCCGGCCACCACGGCGTGGTCCACGTAGCTGAAGAGCCCGGCGTCATCCGGGCTCACGTCGGCGAGCGACTTCCAGTCGTCGGCCTCGCCCCGCCGATCGAGCTCCGCACCCGGCAGCCAGCTGCCGCTCGCGGTCCACTCGAGATCGACGTGGTCGAATCCGGCGAGGCTCTGGAGCAGCGCCACCCGCACGTCGTCCGTGCTGTCGGGCAGGAAGCGCGCGAAGTCGCGCGTCATGATCGAGCCCTCGTAGGATCCGAAATCGTCGGGCAGCACACGCGTGCGAGTGCAGTTTTCGGTGGTGTCGATCGTGTAGTCGCTCTTTCCGAAGTAGAGCAGGCCCTCGACGACCAGGCTCGTCGAGTCCACCACCGGCGATCCGGAATTGCCGACGTAGGAATCCGTGTTCGCCTCGAAGAACGTGGGGGTCACCCGCTTCACCTCGGCGCCGCTCGCCACCTTGAGCGGCAGACCGTACGGGTATCCGATCAGCGTGACGCGCTCGCCGAGCGGCGGCGTTCCGGTGCGGCGGATCGTGAGCGGATCGCGGCCCGCCACCGGGCGATCGAGGCGCACCACCGTGTAATCGCTGAAATCCGGCGCGTCGTGAAAGCTGTGCCCGACGATCGCCGTGGGGTAATACACGTTCGAGGCGGGCAAGCTCGTGGGCGCCGGCTGACTGGGATCCGTCACCGCGAAGCCGAAGACGAACGCCACGTCGCCGAGATCTCCCGCCTCGGCGATGCAATGACCGGCCGTCACCACGAGGTCGGGCGAGATCAGGAAGCCGGTGCACTCGCCGAGGGTGGGTTGGGAGCGGAAGCGCTCGTCATCACACAATGGCGGCGTGAAGGAGCTGGCGTAGGGGACGGTTTGCAGCGTGACGGTCCCATCCCCATTCACGATCAGCTCGTCGCGCTCGACCAGCACGCACACGGCATCGGCCGCATGCTGGAGCGCGGGCGGAGCGGCGTAGTAGTCGAGCCGGTCGTCCTCACCGTAGACGACCTGGGGGCCGCTCGGGCGGGCGGCCAGCCGGGCGGCGGGGCGGGCGATCGCCTCCCGGACCGTCGGCCCGGGAGCACACAGGGCGGCGGCCAGCAGCGTGAAGAGGGCGGTTTTGCGCATGTTGGGCGTGGGCACTCCGGCCCCCGACTCAAGGGGGAGGGGGACGGAATGGCCTCGCAAAAGCCTAGCACCAAGCGGCCCGCTGACCAAGGGGTGTGCGGCGGAGCTACGGCGGCGGGGCAGAAAACTCCTAGCGGCCGAGCGCCTCCAGGTAAACGTCCCGCACGCGCGAGGCGATGCGATCCCAGTCGAATTCCTCGGCGCGCGCGCGATTGCGAATTCCCATCTCGGCGCGCCGACCGTTCGCGCGCGCGAGGTCCGCGATGGCGCGCGCGAGCCCGCTCGAGTCGCCGGGTGCGACCAGCGCCGCGCCCTCGGGATCCACGACGTCCCGGAAGCCCCGAATGTCGGAGCAGATCACCGGACGCGCGCACGCCATGGCCTCGAGCAGGACGATGCCGAACGACTCCTGTCCGGTGGCGGGAGCGACGAACACGTCGCAGTGCTGATATTTCTCGGCCAGCACCGACTCGGCGCCAATCGAGCCGAGGAATCGCACGCCCGGCACGCCGCGCTGCTCGTCGCTCGGCGTGCCCCCGCCGATCACGTCGAGCTCCACCCCGAGGCCGTCGCCGTGGAGTTGGCGGCAGGCGTCGAGCAGCACCGGAAGCCCCTTGCGACTGTCGCGCCAGTTGCCGACGAAGAGCAGGCGCAGCGCTCCCGGGGCATGACCATTCGTCGATGGCGGCGCCGGACGGAACACGCTGGTCGGCACACCGTTCGGCACCACGTGCATGGGCCGGCGCCAGAACGGCGCCGCGAAATCCGCGGCCGCGGGAGAGACCGCGATCGCCGCCTCGATGAACGGAAACAGCGCGGCCGAGAGCGCCGAGCGCGCCGCGCGACTCGCGAACGGCTCGGACTCCGCGTACATGTGGAACGTCGCCACGTGCGCGGCGCGCGCCGAGGACCACAGCGCGTAGTAGCTCAGCATCGGCACCACCGGCTCGTGGAAGTGCACGACATCGAAGCGGCCGGCGTGGAAATAGCGCCCGACGTCCCATGGCGGCACCAGCAGCGCCATGTAGTTCGCGGAGCCATTCGCGGGAACGTTGACGACGCCGCCCACGCCGTGGACGTGGGGCGGAGCCGCGCCGCGCGAGAGCGGCGCGATGATCTCGACCGAATCGCCCGCCAGGCGCAGCGAGTTCGCGAGGTGAAGCGCATGGCGCTTGACCCCGCCCTCTTCAGCGATGTCGTAGGGAACGACGAGACAGACGCGCATTCCGATTCCGCGGCGCCCGATGAGGCCGGGCTGTCCGCTAGCGGCGCGCCTCGATCGCGTCAGCGAACGCCCGCGCGACGCGCCAGCTTCCTTCCTGGGTCAGATGGATGCCATCCACGAAGCACTCGGGCGGCATCTCGGAAAGATCCACCAGCGAGAGCCCGCGCGCCTTCGCGATCTTGTGATAAGCCTCGTTCAGCTCCTGGATGTGACCGTTCATGCTCCAGGGCTCGCGCGGCGCGCCAAATCCCCGCTTGCCGGGCAGGGTCGCGAGGTACACGAAGCGGCCGGCCGCTCGGCACTGATCGAGCACCGCTTCCATCGCCATCAGCGTCTGCTCGAGCGAACGATTCTGCTTCGCGTCGTTGGTGCCCGCCCACAGGCAGACCTCGCCCGCCTCGGGTACCGTCAGCAACTCGTTGTAATTGCGGCGCCAGACCTCGGCCCAGCCGTCCCTCGGGACGGCGAAATTGACGGTGGCCCAGACCTGACCGTACTTTTCCGACAGGATTCGCCCGAGGTAGAGCGGGTAGCTCATGCCATCGGGGTCGCGCGATCCGTAGGTGAGCGAGTCGCCCTGACAGGCGATGACCCCGTAAACCAGGCCCCGCCGGGCGGTCGTCGGTGGCGCGTATGGCTGGGTGGCTTGCTCAGTCAAACGAGTTTCCTCCCTGATTGAGGGGTGTTTTTCGTTTCCCCATGTCCCGAACGGTTCCCCGGGCGGCCTCCCGCCGAGGGGCGCCGGGTAGTGTATGATGCCGGCCGCCTGGAACCAAACGATGGATGGGCGCCCCCGGCGCCGTCGGCTGGCAGCGCCGATCGTGCGAGGGCGCATCGCTCTACGGAGAGTGCGACAATCTATGACGACACGCTCGGAAGCTGAAGCCACCGCCCCGGCGTCCCAAAAGCCGCGAATTCTGACGGAGGTTCCGGGTCCGAGAAGCCGGGCCCTGGTGGCGGCCGAGGCGCCCTACCTCGCCCCCGGCATGCAGTCCATCTCGACCCTCTCGGGTCTCGCCATGGAGCGGGGCGAAGGATCGGTGCTGGAGGATGTGGATGGCAACCGCTTTCTCGATCTGGCGGCCGGGATCTGCGTCAACTCGCTCGGCCACGGGCACCCCCGCTACCGGAAGATCCTGAAGGACCAGATCGACCACGTGACCGTGGGGTCCTTCACGACCGAGCGGCGCGCGGAGGCCCTCGCCAAGATCGCCTCGCACACGCCCAAGGGCCTCGACAAGATTCAGCTCTATTCGGGCGGCACCGAAGCCGTCGAGGCCGCGATGCGGCTCGCCAAGTCGGCAACCGGAAAATACGAGTTCCTTTCGTTCTGGGGCGGATTTCATGGCAAGACCGCCGGCACGCTGTCGCTGATCGGCGATCAGACCAAGGTGGGCCTGGGCCCTTCGATGCCCGGCAGCTTTCATGCTCCCTACGCCGATTGCTACCGCTGCCCGCTCAAGCTTTCGTATCCCTCGTGCGGCGTCGCATGCGCGGAGTTCGCGGGGAAGGTGATCGAGCGCTCGACCACCGGCGCGCTCGCCGCGGTGCTGATCGAGCCGATCCAGGGCACGGCCGGGAACATCGTGCCGCCTCCCGAGTTTCTGCCGGCGATTCAAGGTATCGCGAAGCAGCACGGCGCGCTCCTCATCGCCGACGAGATGATCACCGGCTTTGGCCGCACCGGACGCTGGTTCGGCTGTGAGCACACGCAAACCACCCCCGACGTGATGACGATCGGCAAGGGCGTGGGCTCGGGCTTTCCGGTCTCGGGACTGGTCTCGACCGACAAGCTCACGCGCTCATCGCCGTTCGGCAAGCCCTCGGGCTCGAGCTCGAGCTATGGCGGCAACCCGATGGCGGGCGCCGCGGCTTACGCCTCGGTCACCGTGATCGAAGAGGAAGACCTGGTCGGGAACTCGCGGCGCGTGGGCGAGTGGATGCTCGCGCGATTCCTCGAGCTGGCCGAGCGCTACGAATTCATCGGCCACGTGCAGGGGAAGGGGCTTCTAATCGGCGTCGAGCTGGTCAAGGATCGGCGCACGCGCGAGCCGCTCGATCGCGACGTCTGCAAGCGCATCTTCCAGGCCGGCCTCAAACGCGGCCTCATCAGCATGGTGTACTCGCCGCACTTTCGCGTGAACCCCGCGCTCTCGATCGACCAGGAGACGGCCGAAACGGCGCTCGGCATCCTGGACGAGACGTTCGCGGAGATCGATCGGGAGGGTCATTGGCGCTGAAGCTGCGCGGCGCGCTGCTCGGGGCCGGCAACATCGCGCTCCGCAGCCACGCTCCCCAATGGACGCGCGACGAGATGCTGCGTCGCGAGGTCGAGATCGTTGCGGTCGCTGATCTCGCGCGCACCAACCTCGCCGCGGCACGCGAGTGGCTGCCCGACGGACGCGCCTACTCGAACGCCGAAGAATTGCTCGAGCGCGAGTCGCTCGACTTTTGCGACATCTGCACGCCGCCCTCGACGCACCGGCGCCTGATCGAGATCGCCGCGGCGCGTGGCATCCACATCGTATGCGAGAAGCCGCTCGCGCCCACGGTGGACGACGCGGGCCACATCGCGCGCGCGGTGCGCGGCGCGGGCGTGGTGTTCCGGCCCTGCCACCAGTACCACTACTCGCCGCAGTGGCAGGCGGTGCGTGAGCTGCTGCCGCGCATCGGGCACGTGCGCTTCGCCGAGTACAACGTCTCGCGCGTGGGGGCGAACGAGGGCAACTCCCATTGGTCGCCGAGCTGGCGCACCGATCGCTCGATCGCGGGCGGCGGCATTCTGGTCGATCACGGTGCGCACATCATCTACCAGCTGCGCGGCGTGCTGGGCGATCCGCTCACCGTGCACGCGATGGCCGCGCGGCTGCTGGATCCCGCCTACGACGTCGAGGACACCGCGCTGGTGGCGCTCGACTACGGCGACCACCTGGCGCACATCAGCCTGACGTGGGCCGCGCGTCGACGCGCGATCCAGTTCCGCTTTGTCGGCGATCGTGGCGAGCTCGAGGGCGACGATCACAGCATCCAGGTGCACGCCGCGCGCTCCGAACGCATCGAGTTCGGCGAGGGGATGAGCAAGAACTCGTCGCACTCCGACTGGTACACACCGCTCCTGCGCGCGTTCTCGGCTCAGGTCCGGGACGGGCGGCGCGACGACGATCCGCTCGACGAGGCGCTGCACGTCACCCGCGTGATCGACACCGCGTACGAATCGGCGCGCCTGGGCAAGGTGTTGCCGTTCAGCCCCATTCCCGAGCCGATCCCGATTCCCGTGCGCCCGACGGAGGCCGTGCGAGCCTCGAACGGCGCCGCGACCGTGAGCGTGGCGGAGAGCGCGCGGCGCGCGCCCATCGAGATCGGCGCCGCGACGACGCGGGCGGCGACCGACGAGCCGGAGCCGAAGGGCTGGCCGCTCCATCCCGCGGTGCGGGCGGGCGGGCTCGTGGCGCTCGTGGTGATCGCGTTCGCCGCGTTCCGGCGTGTTCACTGGGCGGAATTCTGGTCGGCGCTCGAAAACGTCGACCTCAAGTGGCTCGCGCTCGCGGCCGCGCTCAACCTGGGCGTGATCGCGCTCGCGGCGACACGCTGGTTCACGTTGCTGCGCCCGATCTCCCGGCGGGCACGCTGGCGTGACGCGTTCGATGCCGCCGCGGTGGGCTTCGCGGTCTCCACACTGGTGCCCGCTCGCGGCGGCGATTTCGTGCGCGCCGGAATGCTGAGCCGGCGCACCGGCATGTCGAGCGCCGAGATCGTGGGAACGATCGGGCTCGATCAGCTCCTGAACGCCGCGGGTTTCATGGTGGGTCTCGCGTTCCTGCCGTGGCTGGGCGGCGTCCCGATGTGGATGAGGCCGGGCGCGGCCCTCGCGCTCGGACTCTTCGGACTCGCGGTGGCCGCGCTGTTCGCGTGGTGGCCGCATCGCCAGCCGGTGGGGCCGGCGGCCGGACCGCGCCCGGCGATCGCCGTCGGCGGGGTGCTCGCGCGCATCCGGCAGGGCTTCCGCGCCGTCCGCAGCCCGCGCGCGATCGCGCTCGCCTTCGCCGCCACCATCGCGGCCTGGGCGCTCGAGCTCGCGGTGCTCGCCGTCGGGCTGCGCGCGGCGGGGATCGCGCTCTCGCTGCCGCAGATCGTCGTGGTGCTGATGGCGGTCAACGTGATGCTCGCCATCCCGATGACGCCCGGCAATCTCGGCACGCTCGAGGTGGGGGCGACGCTCGGCCTGCTCGAGTTCGGCGTGCCGCGCGAGAAGGCGCTCGCGTTCGCGATCTGCTATCACGCGCTGCAGGCGCTCCCCGTCGCGGTGCTGGGATTCGCGATCGCGGTGGGCGAGGGGCTCGGCCGCACTGCGGGGCGGGACGCGTAGGTGACTTCGTCACCCTTCGGCTCCACCGCCATGCATTCGGCCTGGGCGCTCGGACCCGAGCGCGTCGCGTTCGTCTTCTTCCTCTCGGCGCTCGGGCTCGCGGTCATCTCGATGGCGGCCTACGCGTGGCACGGACGCAAGCGCGACGTCGACGTGGTCAGCAAGGGCGGGCAGTTCCTGGTCGGGCTCGGCGATTTTCCGATGCACTGGCTGATGTGGGTGATCTCGCCGCTGGTCCGGCTTTCACTCTCGCTCGGTCTGACGGCGGACTTCTATTCCTATCTGTGCCTCGCGATCGGTCTCGCGACCGGCGTCCTGATCGGATTCGGCCGGCTCGAGCTCGCCGGCTGGGCGATCGTGCTGTCGGGAATCGCCGACGCGCTGGACGGGCGCATGGCGCGCATCACGCACACGGCATCGAACTTCGGCGACTTCATCGACAGCACGTTCGATCGCTTCGTCGAGGCTTCCACCTTCCTCGGCTTCGCGGTCTACCTGCGCGAGATGCCCTGGGGCACGCTGGTCGCCGGCGCGGCGCTCGCCGGCGCCCTGATCGTGAGCTACGCGCGCGCCCGCGGCGAGGTGCTGGGCGTCGTGTGCACGGGCGGGCTGATGCAGCGCGGCGAGCGCGTCGTCTTCACCGCGTTCGCCTGCTTCCTCGATCCGCCGCTCACGCGCGCGTTCCACTGGCCGAGCGGAACGATCGCGTTTTGGATCATGGCGCTCATCGCGGTCTCGACGTTCGCCACCGCCACCTATCGCACGATCTGGATCGGCCGCCGTCTGCGCTAGCCGTCCGATGCGCGCCGTGAATCAGTGCGCCGGCGCCGCACTCTCGGCCGGAGGCTCCCAGCGCGCGTAGCCGGCCGGCGGCTGCCACGCCTCGGGCGGAATCTTGGTGGGACTGGTGCCGGTCGCCTCCCACGAGAACTCGCCCTGCTGGCGCATGGTCTTGAACCGGATCCTCCCCGCGAGGCCGAGGCCGTCCATCTGCCGCGCCTGCAGCACCAGCGTCATGAGACCGGATCCGAGCGGATCGGCGATCGAGGCGAGGACGACCTTCTCGCACTCGCTCGAGAAATCCGGCATGGCGAGCGCGCGCGCCACCCAGCGCTCCTGAAGCAGCAGACCGCCCGCTGTCAGCACCCAGAGGCGGCAATCGTAACCGGCGATCTTGCGGGTCTGATCGGTTTGCATCACGTTCACCGAGTCCGTCATCGCGCTGTAGAGCCGGCTCACCTGCTCGCGCTGCTCGGGGGTGATGGCCGCGGCGGCGGTCTTCATGCGCTCCGAGCGGATGCGGGTCGCGATGCTGTCGGCCTGCGACTTGGGCCCGTGCCAATAGCGTTTCCCCTGATGGTCGATGAGCATGATCGTCTTCTCGCGGTCGTCGTAGATGATCTCGTCGCCGTTGGGCAGCGTGGTGCGCACCTGCTTTTGCGTGTAGTAGCTGGCGCGAGACAGCGTGTCGCCGTTCGCAAACGTGTAGTGGCCGAACACGGTGATGTCGGCCCGCGCCGGCCAGGCCGACAGCATCGAGGCCGCCATGCAGGAGGCGGCGAGCAATCGCGCGCGCATGATTCCCCCGTCGATCGAGTGGTGGTTGGATCGCCAGAAGCCACGCTATCACAGTGCGCCCGCGGCGCGGAACCGCCGGGCGGCTGCCCGATCCAGGGCTCTTGCGCTAGACTGCGCGCTCGCTTCGACGAATCGAATGGAACGCGGCGCTCATTCTACGGGAGGACTCCATGCTGGTCATTCGCGAGGTCATGTACTGCAAGCCGGGCAAGGTTCGCGCGCTGGTCGACAAGTTCAAGGGAATGTCGAAGCTCACGCAGAAGGCGGGAATGGGGAAGATGCGGATCCTGACCGACGTGGCGGCCGAGCAGTACTGGACGCTGATCGCCGAGATGGAGGTGCCGAACCTCGCGGCGTTCGAGAAGATGTTCGAGCCACAGGCCATGAACGCCGCGGACCAGAAGGAGTTCGACGACCTCATGAAGGGCTACCACGATCTCGTGGACCACGGCCGGCGCGAGATCTACAAGATCGAGTCGTGAGGCCATGAGCCCGCTGCGCGGGTTCGCAGCCGCCGGCGCGCGCGCCCACAACGCTCGGGCCGGGGCTCAGCGCAGCTTGACGATGCGCCGCTCGTCCACGCCGGCGCTCCAGCGCATGAGCGCCCAATAGATTCCGGCGGGCGCCACGCGCCCGTCGTCGCGGCGGCCGTCCCAGTCGAGCCCGCCGGCGCCGGCCGGCATCTCGGCGTCGTCGACGAGCGCGCGCACGCGGCGCCCCTCCAGATCCACGATCGTGAGCGACAGCGGGCCGGGCCGATCGAGCGCGAAGGCGATGCGGACCGCCCCTGAAGAGGGATTCGGCCACACCGCCTGAAGACCGACGCCCGGAGGCGGCGGCAGATTGCCGGCGACGTCGATCGGGACCGCGTCCACCACCACCACGCTGTCCTCGCAGCTGAAGTCGTGGAGCGCGCACGAGGCGTCGATGCGCGGAAAGGGCGCGCCCACGGGAATGAGGCCGCTGTCGAAGTGCTGAGCGGGCTGCCCCCAGATGGTGAGATCGAGCGTCAACTCCTGAACCAGCGCGAACTCGCCGCCGATCCGATACGTGCCCGAGCCGATGATCGCCACCGCGCCCGGTCCGTTGTTGAACGAGGCGATGTAGCGCTGGACGTCGTAGTAGGAATAGAGCGGGTCCGAGCCGGTGTAGACGAGATCGAAGCTCCCGTACGTGGTCGTGCTCGTGATCGGACAGGCGCACGGCCCGAAGCATCCGGCCTCGAGCGAGCTCGGCGGCGTGAGGAGCGCGTAACTCGCGGCGCGAGCGGTGAGCGGCAGGAGGAAGGCGGCCAGGGCCACGAGGTGCCGGCCGAGTGCTGATCCGATCGTGAGCGCGCGCATCGTGGCCTCCGGCGGCCGGTCCCCAGTCTGGATCATCCGGATGCGCGCTTCCAGCGGGATTTCGAAACCCGCGATCCAAGACCCCGTGGTGTCACCCGGGCCCGGTCCACCCGCCTCAACGATAGAGGATCTTGATCCGCCCCCATGTGCCGCGTTCGGTCGGCGTCACGAGGTTGCAGCACTCGGCATCCGCGTACATGAAGATGTTACCCGCCCCGGAGGGCCAGCTCGCAGCCGTGCACATTTCGTCGTGCGCATCTCCGGGTCCGCCGGAGTTGGGGTAGAAGTTCCAGGTCTCGCACGAGGCGCACGGTAGACCCACCACCACCAGGCCCACTTGCGAGTAACCGGGATAGCAGGTCGAGACGTCGTAGAAGTTGAAGCTCAGAAACACAGGCTGATCGATGCAGCATCCCGATGGAAGCGGCAGCGCCACGTTGTACGCGCCGGGAGAGGGGGCCGTGAGCGTGAACGAGGCGCTCGTGCAGAGCAGGTGGCTCTCGTCCGGCACCAGACAGCCGGCGCCGCCCGGCTTCGTCCCGACGACCGAGACCGTGACATGCTGGGTGCACGCGACCGGAAACGCGAGGCCGATGTGCGCGACGTCGAGCAGCACGCCGCTCTGAGCCGGGCATGCGGTGCACTGGGCGGGATCGAGCAGGGTGAAGTATCGATCGTTCGGCGGATAGACGTAGAGGACGTATCCGATCGGGCCGCGATGCTCCCCCAGCTGACACATGGGAGCGCCCTCGAGCGCGCGGCCCAGGAGGAGGGGCGGCAGCGTCTCGGTTCCAAGCGGCTGAAGCGTGCCGGCCTGCCGTTGTGCCGTTGCGGGCCCGACGCCGAGCAAGAAGACGAAACCGATCATGAAGACCGACAGAATGCGGGGGCGCATGGTCAAACCTCCGAGGTGACATCCTCTCGCGGCCGATCCTCGGGGGTTCCGTCGCCCGTAGGGGGATCGGTACACCAAGCTAATCGTAGCCCCGCCGGGTGCGGCCCGTCCATCGTTTTCTGGGTCTTCGCCATCAGTTCGCGCTGCGCCGCCGCGGGCCGCGCGTGAACTCCTCGGCGGGGTCCGACGGCGTCTGCTTCGCGACCTCGAGCGCGCGAGCGAGCAGCGCCTTGTGATCGGCGTCGGTGGTCGAATCGATCAGCGCCTGGACCGCCGCGACGTGCGCCTCGCGCAGCGCGTCTCCGGCCGGCACGTCGTGATCCGGTTTGACCCCCACGCCCTCCCAATTCGTCTTCGTGACCGGGTTGATGGCGCGCCCGGTGGCGATGAAGGCGGCGAGGTGATCGCTGAGCGGGAACAGCCCGCCGGGATTGGCGCCCCCCGCGGTGGTCTCGCCGTAAAGCGTGCCGAGCTTGTGCGTCTGGACGTCGTACGCGAATTCCTCGGCGCACGAGCCGGTCAAGTTGCTGGTGAGCACGAACAGCGGCTTGCCATTGAGGCGCGGCCCCGGAACCTGAGGGGCGCTCCACCATTGCTCGGTGCGCTCGCCCTCGCGCATGTAGAAATCGTTGATGTGGAGCCGATCCCCGGGCGCCACGAAGTAGGTGAGAATGGTGTTGAGGAGCGCCGGATCGCCGCCACCGTTGCGCCTCACGTCCACGATGATCGCATCGGCGTTCGCGAGGAAGTTCATCGCCGCGACCGCGGTGGCCTGCGCCTCGGGCAGGCCGGAGAACATGCGCAGATCGAGATACCCCACGTTGCCGGGCAGCCGCTGGACACGCTCGAAGCCGAAGTTGCGCAAGCGCTCCTGCTCCGTCATGCGGCGCAGCTCATCGGGCGGCGGCGGCCCCTCATCTTCGTTCTGCCTGGGGAACGGCGTGTAGCGGTAGTGGACTCGCATGTGCCGGTCGTGCGTGAACGCCTGCATCTGAGCGAGCAGGGTGTCGGCGAACGCCTTGGAACTCGTGATGGAATCATAGGCGTGGTGCGCGGCCCTCTGGCGGAGCAGCTTCGCGAGCGCCGCGCCGCGGTCCGGAAAGACATAGCGATTTTGGACCGCGACCGCCAGCGATTCGATCACCGCCGAGCGGGTGGCGGGATCGAGCGGCGTGTCCGGCTCATCGGGCGAGCCCATGGACTGGGCGAGCACGGGGGCGACGAACACGAGCGCGGCGAGAATGGTGGGAACGGCCAGAGCGGCGGGAGCGAGACGTCGCATCATGATGTCCTCGGGTTGCGGTGGACGGAACGGGAGCCGATGGCTCGCTGGCGGGCCAGCCCCGCGAGCAGCAGCGTGATGACATCGTCGAGACGCCGCGCGAGCGCGGCGCGCTGCCCCAGCTCGCGGACGCTAAGGCTGTAGGGAAGGAGCGCGTTCGTGGCGACCACGAGGGCGTGGCCGGCGGTGGCGGGGCCGACGACGCGAATCTCATCCAACTCGACCCCCCGCGAGATCACGCGGGCGAGCGTGGCGGCCTCGCGATCGAACTGCTGCGCGCGGCGCTCGAGCATCGCCTGGCGCATCACGGCGAGCTTCTCGTCGATGCTGCGGGCGTGACGGCGCGCGTAGTCGAAGCGCTCGAGGACGCGCGCTCTCAGCATCGCGCGCAGTCGCGGCAGCGCCGGCCCGTCCTGCCCGGCGAGGCGCTCGAGCCCCGCGCCCACGCTCTCGGCCATGCGGTCGATGCACGAGAGCGCGACCTCCTCCTTGCTCACGAAGTGGAGATAGACCGACCCCTTGCCGACGCCGGCTTCTTCCGCGATCGCGCCGACCGTCATGCGGCGAAAACCGTGGCGCGCCAGGAGTCGGTCGGCCGCATCGAGGATGCGGGCGCGTGTGCCGGGATCGGGCGTGCGGGACATCGGCCCTCCTTAACTGACCAGAATGCGATTTCGGTCAGTTTAGACCACGAGCGATCCGGGAAGGTTGGAATTCGACCGGCGCGTGCTGCGGGCCTCCCAGCGCGGAAGCCAGGCGGCCACGCCACGCCCGGCGGGGCCGCCGGACCACCGGCGCTTGCCCGATGGTTTAGAATCGTTGCGATGGGATTGACCTCCGGGACACGCCTCGGCCCTTACGAGATCCTCGCCCCGCTCGGCGCGGGCGGGATGGGCGAGGTGTACCGCAGCCGCGACGAGCGCCTGGGCCGTGACGTCGCCGTCAAGGTGATCTCGCTCGAGGATTCCCGCGATCCCGAACGCCTGCGCCGCTTCGAGCAGGAGGCCCGCGCCGCCGGAGCGCTCAGCCACCCCAACGTGTGCGCGGTCTACGACGTCGGGACGCACGATACCTCGCCGTTCGTGGTGATGGAGCTGCTCGAGGGCGAGGGCCTGCGCAGCGTGATCACCCGCGGCCCGCTGCCGGTACGCCGCGCGCTGGACTACGCGGCCCAGGCCGCCGAGGGCCTGGTGGCGGCGCACGCCAAGGGGATCGTGCACCGCGACCTCAAGCCCGAGAACCTCTGGATCACCAAGGACGGCCACGTGAAGGTGCTGGACTTTGGCCTCGCCAAGCTCTCGCGCGGCTCGAGCGGCATCGCCGGAGAAACCGCCGCGACGATCGGCGCGACCCAGACCGGCGCGATACTCGGCACGTACGGCTACATGGCGCCCGAGCAGGTGCGCGGTCAGAGCGTCGATGAGCGCGCCGATGTGTTCGCGCTCGGGGTCGTGCTGTTCGAGATGCTGACCGGCCGCCGTCCGTTCGTGGGCGCCACACCGCTCGACGAGATGCACGCCGTGCTCCACGACGAGGCGCCCGAGGTGACGGCGCTGCGCTCGGTGGCGCCGGCGCAGGTCGATCGCATCGTGCGCCGCTGCCTCGCCAAGGATCCCGAGCGCCGCTTCCAGACCGCGAAGGACGTGCGCAACGAGCTGGACGATCTCAAGCGTGAGCTCGAGCTGGGTCTCACCGGCCCGGCGCGCGCGGGAGGAGGGGAGCGCGCTCCGATCGAGCGCCAGATGATGCTGACCGCCGCGCACGTGCGCGAGCTGTCGGTGCGCAATCCCCGGCTCGTCGGCTATCCGATGACGTACCTCGACAATCGCGTCGAGTCGGACCGGCTGGTCGTGATGCTGCACGGCGTGGGAGCCGATGACGGCCGCTTCGAGCCGATCGTGCGGCTCCCGTCACACCGCACGATGGCGCCCACGCTGGTGGGATTCGGGCGTCGCGAGTCGCACCGCCCCGCCCTCGGCATGGACGATCACTCCCGTCTCCTGCGCATTCTGCTGCGCGAGATGGTGCGCGAAGCGCAACCCAAGCACGTGATCCTGATTGGGCACTCGGCCGGCGCCGATCAACTGCTGCGCATGATCCACGATCCGCAGGGCCCCGGCGTCGAGGTCGCGGGTCTCGTCGCGCTCGGCACGAACGTGAGCCGCGAGACCTGCTTCGCCTCGACGCTGTACGCCGGCATCGACATCGGCAATCCCGGCGGCACGCTCGAGATCCTGAAAACGCTGGGGCGCGACATCCAGTCGCTCTCGACCTGGCTCGTGATCCAGTCCTACCTGTCGCAGACGTTCATCAAGTTCGGCTCGGACCTGGAGCCGCTCAAGCGTTACGCGGCGGATCTCGTGGCGCCGTTTCAAGGCGACGGCGACCCGCTCGCCGACTGGTACCGCTCGGCACGCCAGCACATCCCGCAGGTGCGGCTGGTGTTCTCGAACGAGGAGGCGCGGGCGGCCGAGGCGCTGCTCGCGCGGCACCTCGATCACAACGTGCTGGGCGATCAGTTCACGGAGGACTCGTTCGTGATCGAGCCGGTGGATCACATGGCCCTGCTCGATCCGGGACTGATCCTGCGGCACCTCGAGGCCGTGGTGGCGAACCTGCCGCCCGAGAAGCGCTCCTCGCGCGACCGCTGAGCGTTGAGGCCGGCGCTCAAGCCGGCGAGATCGCGCCCCCCGGCATTTCACCCCCGCCGAGCCGCCGCAGCTCGTGCTCGCGCCAAAAGATCGCGTCGCGATGTCGCTCGAGCCACGACGCGAGCCGCGCCGGCGTTCCAAGATCGGTCCAACCACAGGGCGGCACCGGCACCAACCTCAAGCGCGAGGGGTCGCGCTCGAGCACGTCACGGCCGAAGTCGCGCTCGGCCACATCGAAGGTCGCGAGCGCGCGCCCGGCAGGTCCGCCACCGCACTGCTCGAGGCGGTGCAAATAGTCGGCCGCCAGCTCCGGCAACGCCTCCTCGAAGAGGCTGTAGAGCGCCCAGCCGTGGCAGGCGAAGATGAAGCTGTTCCATAGCCCGCCCTGGCGGGCGAGCCGTCGCGCAAGATCGAGCGACGGCTTCTCCACGAACGCCCGCACGCGACGGGCCGACGCGGGCCCGTTCGCGGCGGGGACGATCCATCCGTATTCACAGTCGAGGTGCGAGGGCACGACGCCGAGCAGGATCACGTCGTCGGGAAACGCCCACGCCGTGCGCTGCGCCATCGAGATCGATCCGAGCAGCAGCTCTTCGTCGTCGACGTCGGCGTCGCACGGCATCACGACGAGGCGGGGCTGGCGGTCGCGGCCGTGGACTTCGACGAGCGCCTGCAGGATCGCCACCGCCGTGCCGCGGCTGCGCGGTTGAGCGATCACGTTGTGCTCCGGCAAGCGATCGAACTCACGCTCCCACCACCGACGATGCGCGTCCATGACCACCGCCAGCACGCGCTCGGGGGAGGTGATGCGCAGCGCGCGATCCAGCGTGACCGAGAGCAGCGAGCGCTCGTCGCGGAAACGGCAGAACTGCTTCGGTGTCGTGGCGCCCTCGCGCGAGGTGGTGAAGGAACGGAGCCGCGTCCCCTCACCGCCGGCGAGGATCACGGCCCAGGTTTCCCCGGTGACGCGGTCGTCTTCGGGCCACGCCCGGCTCTGAGGTTCCGGAAACCACTTCCGGCGCTCTTCGTAAGAGAGCGCGGCGCCGCTCTGCGCGCCGCGCCACGTCGGCCTCAAGGACCCACTGCGAGTTCCGTTCATCGGAAGCTCCTCCATGTCCTCGCGGCCGGTCATGAACGACCCGGCGGGCCGCTCGAAAACGGCCCGGCCGTGCGCTCCGCCGGGGGATGGCCGGATGGTGCCGGCCTCCATGGGTCTTGGACGCACGAATCCAGTTCGCGGTTACGGCAAGAAATCCACAAATCGGCGTGAATCCGATGCGGCACGTTCGTGATGTGCCGCACGAGCTTCTCGACACTCGCGCCACGAAATGGATGGGGCGCCCGCTCGCGCGGGCGCCCCGGTGCAACTTGAGAATCGGTGGGTCTCAGCCGCGGTCGCGCCCGTGGTCGCGATCGTCGCGGTCGTGGCCGCGATCGTGGTCGCGATCGCGCGCCGGGAGGCGGTGCCAGCGGACGAGCGCCTCGGGGTAGTGGTGCCAGCGGGTCGCCGGAACGTAGAAGATGCGGTTCGGCACCATGCGGACATCGATTGCGACGAACGGGCCGCGGAACGAATTCGCCCGATACCAGAAGTTGCCGGTGCTCATGTACCAGAAGGCGCCGTCGCGAAACACGTCGCAGCCCGGATAGGCGTCGTGCACGACGTAGACCCCGGCCTCGGGTACGAAATCGACGCGCGGGGCGGAGACGAACACGACTCGCGGCGCTGCGGGGGCGCCGCCCAGGCCGATCTGAAAGCCGAAATACGTACCGGCCAGCGCCGCCGTCGGCGCCGACACCGCGCACAGGAACACCAGCGCGAGCATTCCGAACCCATGCCGTTTCATATGAGCCTCCGTGGATGTGCGGCTGATCGACTTCGTCATTCTGACGACATGGGACAACGAAGGGCAGGAATCGTGCCCGCCGTATCCCGCCCATCAAGACGAGGTCAATCGCCCGTGGAGAGCGCACTTCCGACGCTGTTGGCCCCGACGTGCGCCGCAAAACGTGTCCCGAACGGGGCACCTCGCACGCGGCCCTTGCGCCGCGCGGACGAGATCGATGCCCGTCCACGAGAAACCACGGCCCCGACACATCTGTGACACACCGCTTCGGCAATCTGGCGGTCCAACCAACATCGCATCGGGTCGGCTCATGAGTTAGTGTCGCGCCACACGATGCGGATGTGGGCCGCTGGCTCACGGCGGCCGTACTGAATCCGTTTCTGGACGCGACGATCGGGGGCCGTCGGATGAGTCAGCCAAACCCTTCGCCACAGCCGGCATCCGTCCCGCCCGGCCGGGCCGCCGCGCGGGGAAGTCGCCGCATTCCGCCGCTGGCCTGGATCGGCGGAGCCGCGGTGCTGGTCGCCCTGCTCCTCATCTGGCGCGCTCAGTCGGGCAGCGCCGCCAAGGCGCGCGCTGGAGCGAAGGGCGCGATCCCGGTGGTCGCCGATTCCGTGCGGGTTCGCGACTTCCCGGTGCACCTCGCCGCGCTCGGCACGGTGACGGCGCTCCGCACGGTCACGGTGCGCAGCCGCGTGGACGGCCAGCTGATCTCGGTCAACTTCAAGGAGGGCCAGATCGTCAAGGCCGGCCAACTGCTCGCGGTGATCGATTCGCAGCCCTTCGAAGCCCAGGTCCAGCAGGTGCAGGCGCAGCTCGCACGCGATTCGGCCCAGCTCGACAACGCTCGCATCGATCTCGACCGCTACCAGCACCTGCTCGATCTGGATTCGGCGCCCAAGCAGCAGGTCGACACTCAGAACGCCCTGGTGCGCCAGTACGAGGCGCAGGTCAGGCTCGACCAGGCCGCGGTCAAGAGCGCCACGCTCCAGCTCGGCTATACGCACATCACCGCGGAGTTCGCGGGGCGCGTGGGGCTGCGCGCCGTCGATGCCGGCAACATCGTGCACGCCGCGGATCCGGGCGGCATCACGGTGATCACGCAGCTCGAGCCCATCAGCGTGCTGTTCTCGATCCCGCAGAGCTCGCTGCCCGATCTGCTGCAGCGCTTCCGCTCCGGCGAGCCACTGCCAGTGAGCCTCTCGAGTGGCGACACGCAAACGCCGCTCGGCTCCGGCCGCGTGGCTGCGATCGACAACGAAATCGATCCCACGACCGGCACGGTCAAGGTGCGCGCTGAATTTCCGAACTCGGATCAGACCCTGTTCCCGAATCAATTCGTCAACGTCAGCGTGCTCGTGCGCCGCATTCCGGGCGCCTTGGTGGTGCCATCGGCGGCGGTGCAGCGCGGCTCGGTCGGCACGTTCACCTACGCGGTCGGGAGTGGCGATACCGTGCACGTACGGCAGGTCACGGTTGGCCCCACGGAGAACGACTTCGCCGTGATCACGGATGGGCTCGAGGCGGGCGACCGCGTGATCGTGGACGGCGTGGACCGCCTGCGAGACGGCGCCACCGTCAAGATCCAGCCCCCCGCGAGCCAACGCAACTTCGCGGGCGGCAAAGGCCATGGACACTGGGCGGGCGCGGCCGGCGGCGGCGGCGCGCAGAGCGGCGCGGGCGGCGGCGCGGGGACGAAGGGCGGTTCCGGCGGCAACGGCGCGCATCGCGGCAAGCCCGGCCGAGTTCCGGGCGGCCAGGAAGCGCCGGGGAACTAGCCTGCCGGCCCCGCGATGAATCCGTCACGCGCGTTCATCCTTCGCCCGGTCGCGACCTCGCTGCTGATGGCTGCGGTCCTGCTGGCCGGGATCGTCGCGTACCGGCTCCTCAGCATTTCCGCGCTGCCGCAGATCGACTACCCGACGATCCAGGTGGTGACGCTCTATCCGGGCGCGAGTCCGGACGTGATGACGTCGTCCATCACCGCGCCGCTCGAGCGCCAATTCGGCCAGATGCCCGGCCTTTCGCGCATGGCGTCCACCAGCTCGGGCGGCGCCTCGCTGATCACGTTGACGTTCGATCTCGACCTCTCGCTCGATGTCGCGGAGCAGGAGGTGCAGGCGGCGATCAACGCGGCCTCGAACCTGCTGCCCACCGATCTGCCCACGCCGCCCATCTACAACAAGGTGAATCCCGCCGACGCGCCGATTCTGACGCTCGGCATCACGTCCGAGACCCTGCCGCTGCCGCAGGTCGAGGATCTGGTGGACACCCGCCTCGCGCAGAAGCTCTCGCAGCTTCCGGGTGTGGGACTCGTGAGCATCAGCGGTGGCCAGCGGCCGGCGGTGCGCATTCAGGTGGATCCGCGCGCGCTCGCCGGGGTCGGCCTCACGCTCGACGACGTGCGCACCGCGATCAGCGCGGCGAACGTGAACGAGGCGAAGGGCGGCTTCGACGGCCCGGCGCGCGCCTCGACCATCGACGCCAACGACGAGCTCAACTCGCCCGAGCAGTACGAGAATCTGGTGCTGGCGTATCGCAAGGGCGCGCCGATTCGTCTGCGGGACGTCGCCGCCGTCGTCAACGGCGCCGAGAACGTGCGGCTCGCGGCGTGGTCGAATCGCGATCCAGCGGTGATCCTCAACGTCCAGCGGCAGCCCGGCGCCAACGTCATCCAGGTGGTGGATCGCGTGAAGCAGATCCTGCCACGGCTCCAGGCCAGCCTGCCGGGATCGATCACGGTGACGCCGCTCACCGACCGCACCATCACGATCCGCGCCTCGGTCGAGGATACCCAGTTCGAGCTGCTGCTCGCGGTGCTGCTCGTGGTGCTGGTGGTGTTCTTGTTCCTGCGCAGCGCGGCCGCCACGATCATTCCGGCGGTCGCCGTGCCGCTCTCGCTGGTGGGCACGTTCGCGGTGATGTATCTGGCCGGCTTCAGCATCAACAACCTCACGCTCATGGCGCTCACCATCGCGACCGGCTTCGTGGTGGACGACGCGATCGTGATGATCGAGAACGTCGCGCGCTACATCGAGGCCGGCGAATCGCCGATGCAGGCGGCGCTCAAGGGCGCGGGTGAGATCGGATTCACCATCATCTCGCTCACCGTCTCGCTGATCGCGGTGCTGATCCCGCTGCTCTTCATGGGCGACGTGGTGGGGCGCCTGTTCCGCGTGTTCGCGATCACGCTGGCGGTCTCGATCCTGATCTCGGCCGTGGTCTCACTCACGCTCACGCCGATGATGTGCGCGCGGCTGCTCCACCACACCCCCGAGGCCGAGCGGGGGCGGTTCTACAACGCGAGCGGCAGGTTCATCGACCGCATCATCGAGCACTACGGAACCGCGCTGCGCTGGGTGCTGGATCGTCAGGGAATGACGCTCATGATCGCGCTCGGGACGCTGGCGCTCACGGTCGTGCTGTACATCCTCATTCCCAAGGGCTTCTTCCCGGTCCAGGACACCGGCGCGATCCAGGGCATCTCGCAGGCGCCGGCTTCGGTCTCGTTCGATGCCATGTCCGACCGCCAGCAGGCGCTCGCGCGCGTCATCCTGGACGATCCCGCGGTCGCGAGCCTGTCCTCCTACATCGGGGTCGACGGCACGAACTCCACGCTCAACAGCGGGCGCTACCTCATCAATCTTAGACCTAAGCGCGAGCGCTCGGGCGACGCGATGACCGTGATCCGGCGGCTCCAGCCCCAGCTCGCCGAGGTCCCCGGCATCGAGCTCTACCTCCAGCCGGTGCAGGATCTCACGATCGAGAGCACGGTGAGTCGCACGCAATATCAGTTCACGATGGAGTCGCCGAACGGTGCTGATCTCACCACCTGGGTGCCGCGCCTCGTGGACCGGCTGCGGGGGGTGCCGATCCTCTCCGACGTGGTGAGCGATCAGCAGAACGACGGCCTTCAGGCCTATCTCGAGATCGACCGCGACAGCGCGGCGCGGCTGGGCGTGACGGTCGCGGCGATCGACAATGCGCTTTACAACGCGTTCGGCCAGCGGCTGGTGTCGACGATCTTCACGCAGTCGAACCAGTATCGCGTCGTGCTGGAGGTGCACCCCGACCAGCAGACCGGGCTCGCCGCGCTCGGCTCCCTCTATCTGACCTCGGCCAGCGGGACCCAGGTGCCGCTGAGCGCCGTGGTCCGCGTGCTCGAGAAGAGCTCGCCACTCGCGATCAACCACCTCGCGCAGTTCCCGGCCGCCACCGTGTCGTTCAACCTGGCGCCCGGCGCCTCGCTCGGCCAGGGCGTCGCCGCGATCGACAAGGCCGAGCGCGAGCTCGGCCTGCCGGCCAGCATCCGCACCAGCTACGCCGGCGCGGCGGCCGCGTTCCAGTCCTCGCTGTGGAACACGCTGTTCCTGATCCTCGCCGCGGTGGTGGCGATGTACATCGTGCTGGGCGTGCTCTACGAGAGCACGATCCACCCGCTCACGATCCTCTCGACGCTGCCCTCGGCGACGGTGGGCGCTCTCATCGCGCTCATGATCGCGGGCACCGATCTCGGAGTCATGGGCATCATCGGCATCATCCTGCTGATCGGCATCGTGAAGAAGAACGCGATCATGATGATCGACTTCGCGCTCGATGCCGAGCGCAACGAGGGACTTTCGCCCCGCGACGCGATCTATCAGGCCTGCCTGCTGCGCTTCCGGCCCATCCTCATGACCACGATGGCGGCCATGCTCGGCGCGCTCCCGCTCATGATCGGCACCGGAGTGGGCTCGGAGCTGCGCCATCCGCTGGGCATCACGATGGTGGGCGGACTGATCTTCAGCCAGGTGCTGACGCTGTTCACGACGCCCGTCATCTATCTCGCCTTCGATCGCTTCGAGCGCCGGATGCGGAAGGGCGCGCCCGCGCCGGTGCCGGAGGCGGCCACCGTGCCGGCGCGGCCATGAACCTCTCATCGCCCTTCATCCGCCGCCCGGTCGCGACCACGCTGCTCACCATCGGCATCGCGCTCGCGGGCCTGCTCGCGTTCCGCGTGCTGCCGGTGGCGCCGCTTCCGCGCGTGGATTACCCGACGATCTCGGTGTCGGCCTCGCTGCCGGGCGCGAGCCCCGAGACCATGGCGGCCACCGTCGCGACGCCGCTCGAGCGCTCGCTGGGCCGCATCGCCGGCATCACCGAGATGACGTCGAGCAGCACGCTCGGCAACACACGCGTGACGCTCCAGTTCGACTTGAGCCGCAGCATCGACGGCGCGGCGCGTGACGTCCAGGCCGCCATCAACGCCGCGCGCAGCCTGCTGCCGACCGGACTGCCGAGCAATCCCACCTACCGCAAGGTCAATCCCGCCGATGCGCCGATCATGATCCTCTCTTTGACGTCGGCGACGTTCGATCGCGGCCAGATGTACGACGCGGCGTCCACCGTGCTCGCGCAGTCGCTCTCGCAGGTGGACGGCGTGGGCGAGGTCGACATCGGCGGCAGCTCGCTGCCGGCGGTGCGGGTGGAGTTCGATCCCGCGACACTCAACCGTGATGGCATCGGCACCGAGCAGGTGCGGCAGGCGATCGTGGCCGCGAACGCGAATCGCCCCAAGGGCACGCTGGAGGGGGACAACCGCCACTGGCAGATCGCGGCGAACGACCAGATGCTGCACGCGGCCGACTACCGTCCCCTGATCGTGGCGTGGCGGGCTGGCGCGCCGGTGCGGCTCTCGGACGTCGCCACCGTGATGGACTCGGTGCAGGATCTGCGCAACAGCGGCATGGCGGATGGGCGTCCCGCGGTGCTGCTGCTGATCCGGCGGCAGCCCGGCGCGAACGTGATCGCGACCGTGGATCGCGTGCAGGCCATCCTGCCCCAACTCCGGGCCTCGATCCCGAACGCGATCGACCTGCAGATCGCCTCCGACAGCACCACGACGATCCGCGCCTCGCTGCGCGAGGTCGAGCGCACACTATTGATCGCGATCTCCCTCGTCATCATGGTGGTGTTCCTGTTCCTCAGACGCTGGCGCGCGGCCGTGATTCCGGCGGTGGCCGTGCCGGTCTCCCTGATCGGCACGTTCGCGATCATGTACCTCGCCGGCTTCAGCATCGACAACTTCTCGTTGATGGCGCTCACCATCGCGACCGGCTTCGTCGTGGACGACGCAGTGGTCGTGCTCGAGAACGCCTCGCGCCACATCGAAGCCGGACAATCGCCGATGGAGGCCGCGAAGCGAAGTGCGAAGGAGGTCGGCTTCACCGTGCTCTCGATGAGCACGTCGCTGGTCGCGGTGTTCGTGCCGATCCTCTTCATGGGCGGCATCATCGGCCGCCTGCTCCACGAGTTCGCGATCACGCTCTCGGCCGCCATTCTGGTTTCGCTGGTCGTCTCGCTCACCACCACGCCCATGATGTGCGCGCACGTGATGCGCCCCGAGGCCGAGGAGAAGCCGGGACGGCTGTCCCGCGCGATCGAGGGCGCGTTCGCCCGCATGCACCAGAGTTATGCGCGCAATCTCACGTGGGCGCTGGATCACCGGCGGCTGACCCTCGGCATCCTGTTGCTCTCGATCGGCATCACCGCCGTGCTGTACATCATCGTGCCGAAGGGCTTCCTGCCCCAGCAGGACACCGGGCGGCTCAACGGGTCGGTCCAGGCGGACCAGAGCATCTCGTTTCAGGCGATGACCGTGAAGCTCAAGGCGTTCGATACCATCCTGCGCGCCGATCCGGCGGTGGATCACGTGGTCGCGTTCACCGGCGGCGGCCAGCGCAACACCGCGAACTTCTTCGTGATCCTCAAGCCTCTCGCGCAACGCAAGATCTCGTCCGACCTGGTGATGGCGAGGATGCGTCGCAATCTCGCGCGCGTGCCGGGGGCGAGCTTGTTTCTCCAGCCGGTGCAGGACGTGCGCGTGGGGGGGAGGGCGGCCAACGCGCTCTATCAGTACACGCTCAGCGCCGACGTGCTCTCGGATCTCCAGACCTGGGCGCCGCGCGTCGAGCAAGCGCTGCACAGCGTGCCGCAGATCACCGACGTGAACTCGGATCAGCAGCGGGGCGGACTCCAGACCTCCCTGGCGGTGGATCGCGATCGCGCGGCGCAGCTCGGGGTCAGCATGAGCCAGCTCGACGCCACGCTCGACGATTTGTTCGGCCAGCGGCTGGTTTCGACCATTTACAATCCGTTGAATCAGTATCGCGTCGTCATGGAGGCGGCGCCGCCCAATCTCGAGCGGCCCGAGACGCTGGCGAACACCTACGTGATGTCGAGCCAGGGCGACGTCGTGCCGCTCTCGGCGTTCGCGCACTGGGCCCCCTCCAGCACGTCGCTTGCCGTCAACCATCAGGGACAGTTCGTGGCCACCACCATCTCGTTCAATCTCGTCCCCGGCGCCTCGCTCTCGACCGCCGCCGACAACATCGCCGCCACGACCGCCGCGCTCGGCATGCCGGCCACGATTCACGGCAGCTTCCAGGGCACCGCGCAGGCATTCCAGTCGTCGCTCTCGAGCCAGCCGCTGCTCATCCTCGCCGCGCTCGTCACGGTTTACCTCGTGCTCGGCATCCTCTACGAGAGCCTGGTTCACCCGCTCACGATCCTCTCGACTCTGCCCTCGGCGAGCGGCGGCGCGATCCTCGCGCTGATGCTGACAGGAACCGACTTCAGCATCATCGCGCTCATCGGCGTGATCCTCCTCATCGGCATCGTGAAGAAGAACGCGATCCTGATGATCGACTTCGCGCTCGAGGAGCAACGACGATCGGGCGCGAGCGCGCGTGAGGCGATCTACCGGGCGTGCCTGTTGCGCTTTCGGCCCATCCTCATGACCACCATGGCCGCCATGCTGGGCGCCGTGCCGCTCGCGCTCGGGCACGGCAACGGCGCGGAGCTGCGCCAGCCGCTCGGGATCTCGATCGTCGGCGGCCTGATCGTGAGCCAGCTCCTCACGCTCTACACCACGCCGGTGGTCTACCTCTATCTCGACCGCTTCGCGGCCTGGTCGCGCGGTGCCGCGGGGCGCGCCCGCGCCCGCGCGTTCGGCGGCCCCTCGCCGGCGGTGACGTCATGATGATCGAGCGCGCGGAGCGCCGCGGCCGCGCTCGCCTCGGCGTGACGATCGCATTCGCGATCGCTCTTTTCGCCGCGGCCGGCTGCGCGGTCGGGCCGCGCTATCGCGTGCCCGAGACGCCCACGCCCGCCGTGTTCAAGGAGGCGGGCGACTGGGTGCCCGCGCAGCCGCACGATCAGGTTCCGCGCGGGCCATGGTGGACGGCGTTCGGCGACTCGGTGCTCGATCGACTCGAGAGCCAGGTCGAGGTCTCGAGCCAGACGCTGGCGGCGGCCGAGGCGCAATATCGTCAGGCGCTCGCGCTCGCCGGGATCGCCTACTCGGGACAATTTCCGAGCGTGGGCCTGGATGCCTCCGGGGCAAGGGTTCAGAGCCCCGCGAAGAGCGGCACGGTCGAGCCGCCGCCGGTCAACACGGTGGCGGCCGGCCTGACGGCCGCATGGGAGCTCGATCTGTGGGGACGGCTGCGCCGCACCGCCGAGGCCGGCCGCGCGAGCGCGCAGGCGAGCGCCGCGGATCTCGAATCGGCGCGCCTCAGCCTGCATGCGCTGCTCGCTCAGACGTACTTCTCGCTGCGCACGGTGGATCACGATCGCAGCATCATCGATCGCCTGAGCCGCGGCTACGAGCAGTCGCTTCAGATCACGCAGAACCAGTACGACGTCGGCGTGGCCGCGCGCTCCGACATCGACGCCGCGACCGCGCAGCTCAAGCAGGCGCAGGCCGAGGGCATCGATCTCGAGGTGCAGCGCGCGCAGCTCGAGCACGCGCTGGCGGTGCTGATGGGGCGCTTCCCGTCCACGTTCAGCCTGACGCCCGCGGAGTCCACCGCGACGCTGCCGACGCCGCCCGCGATTCTGCCGACGCAGCTGCTGGAGCGGCGCCCCGACGTCGCGGCCGCCGAGCGACGGCTGGCCGCCTCCAGCGCGAGCATCGGGGTCGCGGCGAGCGGCTACTTCCCGAACGTCACGCTCTCGGGCTCGGGCGGTTATCAGGCGCCGCAGACCACGAACCTCTTCACCGCGCCCTATCAGGTCTGGGCGCTCGGGGCCGCGCTGACGCAGACGATCTTCGATGCCGGAAGGACGCGCGCCACGGTGGCGGGGGCGCGCGCCGCCTACGATCAGGATCTCGCCGACTACCGCGAGACCGTGCTCGAGGCGTTTCAGGACGTCGAAGACAATCTGGCCGCGATCCACATTCTCGAGCGCGAACAGGGCGTTCAGACCGAGGCGACCGACGCGGCCCAGCAATCCCTCGAGCGCACGCTCAATCAATACCGGGCCGGCACCGTCAACCACGTCAACGTCCTGAACGCTCAGGCCGCGCTGTTCGTGGCCGAGCGCGCGGGCTCGGATCTCGCGGGGCGCAGGTATCAGGCCGCGGTCGCCCTCTACAAGGCGACCGGCGGAGACTGGATCGTCCCGTCGGGGGCGCCGCCCCCGGCGCGGCAGTGAGTGGCGTCGCGTGCCGCCGCGAGCGCCGACCGGGACGCGAGAGCGCGGCGGCGGGGCGCGGCATGACCCGGGAGCGCTCGTGCGGTAGATTGCTTCAATGGCATTGAGCCCCGGCGCACGCCTCGGCCCTTACGAAATCATCGGTCCGCTCGGCGCGGGCGGCATGGGCGAGGTCTACCGGGCGCGCGACACGCGTCTCGGTCGCGACGTCGCCATCAAGGTGCTGCCCCAGCACCTCTCGTCGAACCCGGAAATTCGCGCGCGCTTCGAGCGCGAAGCGAAGACCGTCTCGAGCCTCAATCATCCCAACATCTGCACGTTGTTCGACGTCGGCCGCTCCGCCGGCGAGGCCGGGTCGGGCGACATCGACTATCTGGTGATGGAGCTGGTGGAGGGAGAGACGCTCTCGCAACGGATCGGCCGCGTGGGGGCGCTCCCGGTCGCCGAGGTGCTCAAGCTCGGCGCGCAGATCGCCGACGCGCTCGATCGCGCGCACCGGGCCGGCGTGATCCACCGCGATCTCAAGCCCGGCAACGTGATGCTCACGAAATCGAGCGCCAAGCTCATGGACTTTGGCCTCGCGCGCGCGACGGGACTCGCGTCGCCGGGTGGCTCCGGCGGCGGCTCGATTCCAGGCCTCACGCAATCTCCGACCGTGGCGGCCCCGCTCACGGCCGAGGGCACCATCGTCGGCACGTTTCAATACATGGCGCCCGAGCAGCTCGAGGGCAAGGAGGCCGACGCCCGCACCGATCTCTGGGCGCTGGGCTGCGTGCTGTACGAAATGGCGACCGGGCGCCGGGCGTTCGAGGGCCGCAGTCAGGCCACGCTGATCTCGGCGATCATCAGCTCGGAGCCGCGTTCGTTGCTCGAGCTCGCGCCCCTCACGCCACCGGCGCTCGATCGCGCGCTCCAGCAATGCCTCGCCAAGGATCCGGACGATCGCTGGCAGAGCGCCGGCGACATCCGGCGCGAGCTCCAGTGGATCGCGGGCTCGAGCGCGACCGGCTCGTCCGCGATGGCGCCAGCCGCCACGGCAAGGGCGCGCCGCGCGGCCCCCGCCTGGCTCGCGGCCTGGGCCCTCTTCGCGACGCTCGCCTTCGGTGTCGCGCTCTGGATGCTGGCGCGCACGCCTCACGGCCGCGCGGGAGCGGCCGTGCTGGAGCTGGCCACCGCGCCCGGCGCGCTGCTCAGCACGGAGCCCGCGGACCTCGCGATCTCGCCCGATGGGCACATGCTCGCGTACGTGGGCGCGGACACCGCGGGAGTCGCCCACCTGTGGGTGCGCGCGCTCGATTCTCCCAACGCGCGCATGATCCCCGAGACCGATCGGGCGCAGCACCCGTTCTGGTCTCCAGACAGCCGGTGGATCGCGTACTTCACCACCGGCGAGGGCGCGGCGCTCTACAAGGTGCCGGTCGGCGACGGCTCGCCGGTCCGATTGTGCGACGCGGAGTGGAGCCGCGGGGGCGCGTGGGGCAGGCACGGCGACATCCTGTTTTCTCCCGCGCCCGCGTGTTTGTCGAGCGCTGCCAAAATCCGGACGGCGGCTTTTTCTTTTCTAC
>Ga0209698_10000791_pt1 | contig 36380 bp, 29 predicted proteins | sample LitLauG_LLR_2012_FD_187203 | JGI IMG/M metagenome (GOLD analysis project Ga0209698, IMG submission 187203) | Freshwater sediment microbial communities from Pennsylvania, USA - Little Laurel Run_MetaG_LLR_2012 (SPAdes) (version 2) | ecosystem: Environmental > Aquatic > Freshwater > Creek >... | reverse complement strand
GGACGGCCCAGGGGCATCTGGAAACAGCAAATTCCGAAAATCTCGATTGGTCCCCGCCTCCGGACCAGGAGTCCCATCGCTTACGGACGGATTACGGTCAGCCTCAGCCAGGTTCCCTCAGCCAGGTTCCCATTGACCTTGACTGCGGCTTGATATACACTCGCCCAGGGTCTTTGTTCACCGGCTTATTAGCGTTTTGGAATTCCTAATCTTCCCGTGAAGCCAGAGAGACTTCCGGGAGTAATAGCGAGGAGGATGACCATGTGTGTTTTGAAGCGCAGCCTATCTCTTTTGGCGGCCGCGGTTGCCTTATGGGCGCAGTCCGATCGAGGCACGATTACCGGTACCATCGCCGACCCGGGCGGCGCGGTGGTAGCAAGCGCTCCGGTGGAGGCGAAGAACGTGGCCACGGGGGCGGTTTACCAGGCAGCCAGCTCGGAGACGGGCAATTACACCATCGCTCAATTGCCGGTGGGGCCCTACGACCTGACCATCACCGTGCCGGGCTTCAAGAGGTTTATCCGCACGGGTCTGGTGGTGGAAGTGGCCGGGACCTTGCGCGTCGACGCGACGCTGGAAGTGGGTGCGGCCACCGAATCGGTGACCATTCAAGCCGAAGCTCCCCTGCTGAAAACCGAAAGCGGGGAGGTAAGCTATAACGTCGCCACCACGACGTTGGATGAGCTTCCGATCCTAACCCTCTCCGGCTCGGCTAACACCCAATCCAACCCGAGCGGTCTGGGCAATATCCGGAACCCGCTGGCTGCGGTCGGACTGCTGCCGGGAGCGCGTTTTTCAACGGATTACGTCATGCGCATTAACGGGATGCCTTCCAGCTCCCAGTCGATCAACCTGGAGGGGCAGGACGCCACAAACGGCTTCTACCAATCGCGAACCCAGATCAACCAGGCGGGCGTGGAAGCGATCCAGGAAGTGGCCATCCAAACCAGTAATTTCGCCGCGGAGTATGGCAAGGCGGGCGGCGGTTACTTTAACTACACCATGAAATCCGGCACCAATCAGGTCCACGGAAGCGCGTACGACTATTTCGTCAACGAAGCTATGAATGCGGGCCTGCCGTTCACGGATGCCGGTGCGGTTAACCCCGCCAAGGAAGGGCAGCACACTCGCAACCCGATTCGCCAGAACGACTATGGCTTCACGCTAGGCGGGCCGATCTATATTCCCAAGATCTACAACGGGCACGACAAAACGTTCTTCTTTTTTAACTTCGAGCAGTTTCGACAAAGCACCTTCACCAGCAATACCGTGGCGATCGTGCCCACAGCGGCGCAACGCAACGGAGATTTCGGCGCAGCCCTCAATCCCAACGTTGCGTGCAACGGCCCCGATCCGGCCGGACAAATGGTGTGCCTGAACCAGATCTTCGATCCCACCACGCAAAGGACCGTCAATGGCAGCCAGGTACGGAGTCCTTTTCCCAATAACGTGATTCCGATCACCCGGATGGATCCCACGGCGGCGATTGTGCAGAACCTGGTTCCGCTGCCCAACACGCCCGGGCTGGTCAACTACACGGCGCCGGGTTACTCGAATTTCCGGCACACCACGATTCCTTCCGTCAAGATCGATCACAACATCAGCAGCAAGATGAAGCTTGCCGGATTCTATTCGGCGACTAAAACGTTGTCGCCGCAGAACAACGGCTTCCCGCAACCGTTCAGCACTTTGCAATCGGAGAATTACCTGGCGCAGACCGTCCGCCTCAACCTCGACGACACGCTCACGCCAACTTTGCTGCTGCACTTTGGCGCCGGCCTCTTGCACATGTCCTATCCCCAGAACGGCCCTACTTACGATCAAGCTGCAAACCACCTGTTTCCGCAAGGTGTCCCCTACCCGGCCCAAAATTTCATTTATTTATCGGGCATGTATAGCACGCTCGGAGGCGGATGGAGTGGGGGCGGCGGATACCCAACCAACACGAGTACAGGCTATTTTTTTAACGCTCCATCGCAATACGATATCAAGCCGACCTTCAATACCACTGCGACTTGGGTAAAGGGAAACCACACCTACAAGCTCGGGGCGACCGCCTTGTTTGAAGGCCTGCCCACCGTAACCGCGGGTCGCGCCCAAGGAGAATATGAATTCTCACCGATCGAAACCAGCGATCCCTGGCAATTTGGACTACCATTCACCACGACAGCCAGCAGCGGATTTGGTTATGCCAGCTTCTTTCTCGGCCTGGCGGATGGCAACCAGATAGGCCGGGTTGCCGATTTGCGGCTGGGTTATCACGCGTATTCACTTTATCTCCAGGATAGTTGGAAGATCACTCGGAGGCTTACCTTCGAATATGGACTTCGCTGGGATTACGCGAACCTATGGAACGAGGAGCACGGCCGTATGCAGAGCGCCGGCTTCGCCACTCCCAACCCGACCGTAGGCGGCCGGCTGGGGGCCCCACAATACCAGGCTACCTGTAACTGCCAGTTTTCCAATACCTACCCATACTCCATTGGGCCCCATCTGGGAGTGGCGTATCAAATCACGCCCAAGACGGTGTTTCGAGCCGGGGGCGCTATCTCCTATGGGTCGGAATCGGATGATGCCGGCGTGAACCATAGCGCGGCAGACTACCTTTCGCTGGGAACCCCGGCCTACGGAGCACCCGCTGCGATTCTGAAATACGGAGATACTTACGGTCCCGGCAATGTGTACGGGAATCCCGTGCTCACGTGGCCGAATTCGTTTCTCAATACTCCCTACTCCCCGGCTCCCACGGCTTCCGGGGTGATCCCTCCCGCCGCACCGTTCATCTCGATCGCGAAAAACGCGGGCCGGCTGCCGCGCATCTTTCAGTGGAGCATTGGTTTCCAGCGGGAGCTGACCCCGAACCTGGTCGTGGATGCGGCGTACGTGGGCAACCGCGGCGCCTGGTGGGTGTCACCTGAAATTGCCGGGCTGAATTACAACGCGCTCACGCCTCAAGGCCTGCTATCGCAGTACGGGATCGACGTGACCAACCCGGCGGACGCGAAGCTCCTTAATACGCCGATTAACTCGCCGCTGGTGATCGCTCGCTTCCCCAGCCTCACCAATCCGAATAGCGTCTACCCGGGATTTCCCGCCACGCAAACGTTGGGCCAGGCACTCCGGCCGTACCCGCAGTGGCTCGGCATTCCGCCTTTCCTGGGGCCGCCGGCCGGAGACACGTGGTACGACTCGCTTCAAGTCAAGGCGACCAAGCGGTTTTCGCACGGCCTGAGCGCGCAAGGGGCCTTCACGTGGGAGAAGGAGCTCACGCTCGGGACGAACGCCAACACCGCTTACCTCACCCCCTCACCTCCGCTCATCAACGACGTGTTTAACAGGGGGCTGAATAAAGAGATTTCCGGTTTCAGTCTGCCGCATGAGCTGGTCATTTCGTTCAGCTACGTAACGCCTAAGTTGAAAGCCGAGACCAGCGGTTTCAAAGCCCTTTCGTGGGCGGCACGCGACTGGACCGTGAGCTCCGTTCTGCGGTATCAGAGCGGCCAGATCCTGCAAAGCGCGGACTCCGCCAACGGCCTCCTGGCGAACCTGCAGCGAGGACCGTCGAACAATCCCGCGATCTGGGGCGGCGGCTACACGTTCATGAATCGAGTGCCAGGCCAGCCCTTGTTTCTGGTGGATCCCAACTCCAAGTTCGATCCCACTCAGCAACTGGTGTTGAATCCCAAGGCCTGGGTGGAACCGCCGTACGGTACGTTCGGAACTTCCGCTCCTTACTTCAACGACTTTCGCTGGCAGCGGCAGCCCGCCGAAAGCATGGCGCTCGCGCGGACCTTCCGCGTCAAAGAAAGAGTCTCGTTGCAGATCCGGGGAGAATTCCAGAACATCTTCAACCGCTTGTTTTATTCCGTGCCCAGCGCGAGCGGAGCTACTACCATCACCAGTCCCATCGGCCACGCCAACCCGGGCGGCACTTTGTCCTCCGGCTACGGATACGTTAGCTGGCTACAGGGCGCGGGGTCCCAGCCGCGCAGCGGCCAATTAGTGGCGAGGTTCCAGTTCTGACGCGCATACCGGGCAGGTGTAAACTCGCCGTCTCCGCAAGTGCCACGCGTGTCACCATCGGGCGCACAGAACCATCACCTTACCGGGGTGACCGGTATGGACTTCTGGTGGCCGTGTTTACAGAGAAGCCTGTGGGGCGAAGGCAGCGAAGTCGGACAAATCGGGGATCTGCCCCAGGTCACTCGGAAATACCACCTCCACACGCGTTCCGTGGTGCAAGGTGGATTCCAGGCGAATGGCTCCGCCGTGGGCACGCACGATGCCGTGCACGGCGGAAAGTCCCAAGCCACGGCCGACAAACTTGGTGGTAAAGAACGGATCGAAGACGCGCGCGGAGATTTCGTCGGGTATCCCGCACCCGTCATCGGTCACCTCGAGCCGCACGAAGCGTCCCGGCGTTAGTTGCTGGTCGGGGTACAGAACATCGAGGTCGCCGGCGGAAAGGGCGCACTGGCTGGTACGGATCTCGATCCGGCCGGGATGGCCGTTGAGCGCTTCTATCGCATTTTCCAGCAGATTCTGGACCACCTGTTGCAACTCCGCAATGCCCGCTCGAATCACAGGCAAATCGCCGGCGAGATCAAATTGAAGATCGGTGGTGGGCGGAACCATCTCGCCCAGGACCGATCGCATGTCGGACACCTCGGCCGACAGATCGACCGATCGCGCTTCGCACCAGATGTGCCCTGTAAAGGCCGCTAACTTCGAGGTTAGTTCGGCAGCGCGGTTGGCCGCGGTGAGCATGTCGGCCAGACTCCGCGCGATGCGGCTGTCGGCCGGCAGATCGAGCAACAGGAAGTTCCCGTGGCCAATGATGACGGTGAGAAGGTTGTTGAAGTCGTGGGCAATCCCGCCTGCCATGAGAGCCAGGCTGCGGTATCTTTCCGCGCGTTCGACGCGCTGCTCCAGCTCGCGCCTGCGAATCAAGAACAACCGGCGTTCTTCTTCGGCACGCTTGCGGTCCGTGATGTCCACGCAGGCATCGATTACGCCGCGAACGTTCCCGTCCTCATCAAACACCGGCGCCGCGTACGACAGAGTATGAAGTGCGGAGCCATCCTGGCGCACGATTTCGAGTTCCTGGTTGGCCACCGGTTTTCGCGTGCGCGCGGCCACCTGCATAGGCAGTTCGTCGGCGGAAACCTCCTGGCCCTTTTGCAGGAAGCGGTAGGTTAGCTTGCCGGCATCGGCGGCCGATTTGGAAATGTTTTGTCCAATTCGAGCCTGAAGCATTTCAGCCATCGTGCGATTCGCCCAGATACGGCGGCACTCCAGGTCCTCCGCCACGGCAATTCCGATAGGCATTACTTCCAGCAGCACATGAAATTCGTCCAGCCGCCGCTGCAGGTCCCGGTTCAATTCCCCGATTCGCTGCTCGGCCCGGCTGCGCTCGTGGTTGTCAACGACCAACTGCTGATTAGCGGCGGCCAGTTCCGTGGCGCGCCGCTTGGCGACCAGCGCCATGGCTGCGCAGGCATACAGAAGAATCGAAACCAGCACTCCAAAGCTGATGGTCAGGCGGCGCAAAGTGTCGACTTCATTACCCGAAGGCACTACCCGGACCGACCACAAGGTGCTTCCCAAGGCGATCCGTGTTTCGTGCCCGGAACTGGACCGCGGATTGCGCGGCTGGCTTGCGCCGGCTGGAATTTCGCGTCCAGTGGCGGTCACCACTACGGAGTAGTCGTCCGGAAGCTGCCCGTCGAGCACCGAGCGAACCAGGCTGCTGACATCGTAAAGACCCGCGATGAAGCCAGCCAATTTGCCCTCGCGATACACCGGTGTACACGCGTAGAGCTTGGATTTGCGGTCGACCTCGAACAGCCGCGACACGACTAGGGAGTTCAGGCGCTGCGCTGCCTGCAGCGCCACTTGCAGCTCCGCATCGGGCGAATCGGAGGAATTGGGATCGGTTTCGACATTGGGCCGTACAGACCAGGAGCGCGTTCCCTTAGCGTCGACCCAAGTCAGCATTTCGAGCCCGGCGTGAGCGCTCACAAACAACTGAGCGTCGGTATTCCAGTCATCCGGAGTGAGAGGCCGTCCCTCCAGGTGCCACCACGCCGCGATCCGTTGCAAGGGCTCGAACGCCTGCAGGACTCCGACCCGGACCTGCGCGGCGACGTGCTTCGATTCCGCCTGGGTGCGGTGCTCCAGTTGAAGAAGCTCTCGCTTCACTAGTGCGTCGGAAAACAGCAGAGTAGCAGCCAAACCGCAAACGGCAACCGCAAACGGCAGGATCTGGCGTAAGAAGCGCGCGGACTTAGTACTCACGGTACTTTCGATTGTATCAATTGATACGAGTGCCAGGGAAGGGGGAACGAGATTAACTTAAGGGAGCGAGAGTATACTGAAGCGTGCGAGTTCTAGCCTTAGCATCAGCAATTTTTGCCGTCCTCTGGCTTTCCTCGTGTGCCAAGACGGCTGGAGCGGGTCAGCACGCGACTGTGTCGCTACGCGACGGCACGGCCGTGGCCGGCACGGTCGTTTCCAGTTCAGCGACCGAAATTCAGCTTGCGGGCGACGATAAGGTGACACGGACGATTCCAATGGCCCAGGTGCGGTCGATTGACTATGACGACGCGCCGCCGGTGGCCGCCGACTCCGCAGCGCCAGCACCCGGCAACCCATCGCCGGCAGCAGGGAGTGCGCCGGTTCCCGCCAGCGAACCACCACACCGGCCGCATCACCATCCCACCGAGTCGGCGATTACCACGACCACGTATGAATTGCCGGCGGGAACGCAGGTTTCGGTGCGTGTGGAAGAGACGATCGATTCGGGTAAGGCGGTGGAAGGTCAGACTTTCCCCGCGGAGGTGACGAGGGATGTGCTGGATGGGGCGGGCCGCGTGGTGATCCCGCACGACTCGAACGCTCAGATTGTGATCCGGTCGGTGTCCAAAGGGGGAAAGATTCGGGGCGCGGCCGATCTGGTTTTGGACCTCGCCTCGGTTTCTGTTGACGGCCGGCAGTATCAAGTCAGCACTGCGGATCTCGCCCAACGCGGGAAATCGGGCATCGGGGCCAATAAGCGAACGGCGGAGTTCACGGGTGGCGCGGCCGCTGTGGGGGCGATTATCGGCGCCATCGCCGGCGGCGGTAAGGGTGCCGCTATCGGCGCAGGTTCGGGAGGCGGGGCCGGGGCGGTCACGCAGATCCTGACCAAGGGCACCATCAAGGTTCCCGTGGAAAGCGTCCTCACCTTCCAACTGGACCAGCCATTGAGGGTACAGGCCGCCCAGTGAGTCGGGCGGGCATGCCCCAGGCCGTGCTCCGCGAGTAGATTACAATCGGAAAATCATGGCGATTCGAAATTGGCTTGCCGTCGCACTCGCCGTGACGTCCTTATTCGCGCAGAATGCCGTGCGCCTGCGTGTGGACGCCACGGATGCCCCGCGGCGTGTCTTCCACGTGCAAATGACCATGCCGGCGAAGGCCGGTCCGATGACGCTGCTATATCCCGAATGGATTCCTGGAGAACATGGCCCCACCGGTCCCATCGCCAACATGGTCGGCCTGCACATCCTGGGCGGCGGGCAGAATATTGCCTGGCGGCGCGACAGCGTGAATCTGTACGCCTTTCAGATCGAGGTTCCCACGGGGGTGTCCTCGCTGGACTTAGCTTTCGATTTCATCGCGCCGCCGGATGCCGCCGGATTTTCCTCTGGCGCCTCGGCAACGCCGGAACTGGCGGTGCTCAACTGGAATCAACTCATTTTGTATCCGGCGGGCGCGGCGGCCGATAGCCTGCAATATCAGGCGAATTTGCGGGTGCCCGTGTCCTGGCGGTATGGCACCGCGCTGCCGATCGAGCGCGAGAGCGGCAATGAAATCGAATTCAAGCCAGCCTCGCTGACGACGCTCATCGATTCGCCGCTGTCCGCCGGCCGGCACTATCGAACGGTGGGAATCGGCACGGACAACGGCATTCCGCATTACATTCACTTGGCGGGTGACAGCGACGAAGCCGTGGCGATTTCCGATGAGTTGATCGGACAATACCGCAACCTGGTTACGGAGGCGGGGTCCTTGTTCGGGACCCGGCACTATCGCGATTATCACTTCCTGGTAACGGTTAGCGACCATGTGGCGCACTTCGGCCTGGAGCACCACGAATCGAGCGATGACCGGGTCCAGGAGCGGGCCTTGATCGAGCCTTCGGGCCGCAAAGTGGAGGGCGCGCTGCTGCCCCATGAGTTCGTGCACTCGTGGAATGGGAAATACCGGCGCCCCGGCGGCCTGACCTCCAATGGCAGCGACGGTGGGTATGGCACTCCAATGAAAGGCGACCTGCTGTGGGTTTACGAAGGACTCACCAATTACCTGGGGGAAGTTCTGGCGCGGCGCAGCGGACTCTGGACGCCGGACGATTATCGCGACCGTCTGGCCGCCACGGCGGCCGAGTTGGATACCCGATCGGGGCGTACCTGGCGGCCGCTGGAAGATACCGCCGTGTTTGCGCAAGTGCTCTACGACACGACCGACGATTTCCGCGAGTATCGCCGCTCCACCGATTATTACGAAGAAGGCTCGCTGATCTGGCTCGAGGTAGATACGCTGATCCGGAAGTTGAGCAAGGGGACCAAGTCACTGGACGATTTCTGCGGCGCGTTTCATGGAGGCCAGGGTGGGCCGCCGGCGATGAAGCCTTACGAATTGCAGGATGTCGTGGCGGCCCTCAACACGGTGCAGGCGTATGACTGGTCCGGGTTCTTTGCGGAACGGCTGCACTCGACTTCTCCCCGTGCTCCCCTGGGAGGCATCGAGCTGGGCGGCTGGAAATTAGTCTATACGCCGGAGCGCTCCGAGTGGTGGAAGGCGTACGAGGAATTCAGTAAACGCGTGGACATGAGCTATTCGCTCGGCCTTCAAGTCAAACAGGACGGAACGATCATTGATGTGGCGTACGAAGGGCCGGCACGCAAAGCTGGTGTGACACCTTCGACGAAATTGATCGCGGTAAATAGCCGCGAGTTCAACCCCACGGTGCTGCGCGAAGCCGTAAAGGCTTCGGCTACCAAACCAGTAGAGCTCCTGATCAAGAATGGCGAGTTCTACGAAACGCACCGGATCGACTACCAAGGCGGCGAGCGCTATCCGCACCTGGCTCGCAATGACACGGTGCCCGATTTATTGTCGCAGGTGATTGCGCCTCTGAGGCGGCCGTGACCGTAATCCATACCGGATTCCATGACATCGTAAGCCCATACGTTCAACGCTCCCGCCCCCAGGCAGGCGTCAGCCGGGCGGGAGGTCGCGAGGAACAACGGGGGATCCGTCAGCAAGGTCGAATTCCCGGTGCCCCGCGCTTGTCAGGAGGCAGGGTCAGGCTATCTGAGACCGCATGATGTTTCGGATCGCCTCACAGCACGCCGGTATTCCTACACGTGCCCAAAACCCGTGGGGCAGACTCTCCGGTCTGCCTTTCTAAAATGGGAACCGCGCCACCAGGGTCCCGTTCCGCCGTGAGGGGTTCACCAGCGCGGCCATGAGAGGTACGCCTATCGATCGGTGGACGGTGGTTCAAGGAACGCCGCTAACCCGCGCCGAAAAAATAGCGCTCCGCGTCCTATGGACCGCGGAGCGCCTCGTGTGAAGACTACATTGGTGGGAAAGACGGAAACAAAGATAGCTTCGGCGCGAAGGTAAAAAGCGATTACTCGAACATGATCTTGGTCTTGGTGCCGCCCAGATCGATTTCTTCGATCTGCGTCGCGCCATTTACCTGCTTGGTATCGACCAGAGTGCTCGGGAACTTTTTATCGACGTTGGAAACCGTGCCGCTTGCCTCGACGGATTTTCCGCTAGCGTCCGTGAAACGGATTTTGGAATCGTCCATGAGGAACACGCTATACTTGCCGGGGCGCAGGTCCATATTACCGACCTTTACGGGACTGTCCAACAGGATTTCGTAGCTCTTGGCGCCCAAAATCGAAAGGCCAAAGGCCGCGAACAAAACGAACGATCGGAACATCAAAAATACCTCCTCGTGTAAGTGGTGTCTGCTTCACTACAATAGATGAGGCGAGGTGGGCGGAAGTTACGGATCGGGGCCAAAATAGCTCGAAAAGGCTATCCTGCAAGAATCGTGTAACCCAATGACAACATTGACAATTAATATGGTTTAATGGACTGCGGTCGAGTCATACAATCCAGCGGCGTTTTCGGCGTGGAGGATCTCCCCAGTGAGTTTACTGAGCGTTATCGCCGGGGCCGCCATCACCTGCAGATCCGCCGGAAATGATCCTGCCGTCCGGCAACGTAACACGCCGGGCGTCGATCAGGTGTGACCCGTCTTTCGCGAGATAACCATCGACCACGATGGTATCGCCCAACTTGACGTCGCCTCGTTTGAATCCGCGCCGCGAAAGAGCTCCGGGGGCGCCGGCCTCGCAACCCCAGTTGATCGCATTGCCATGATCGTCCCTGACATCCACATAAAAGTACGAATGCGGATTGGTCCATTCAATTTTCGTGAGCGTGCCCCGGAGTCGGACGGCTTTGCTTCCGTCGAACTCCGCCGCAAACGAGTGATGCGCCCCCAGCGGCATTGTGGCCATCACTAACGTGGCAGCCAAGACGGCATGTCTGATCGTCATGGGCGTTTTCTCCCGTGTCAGGCTTTTATCCCTCTCGGAATATAATATAGTATACACGATCGACGATATCTGGAAACGCGGTCTTTCGATCGTGGGTCGATCCCCGATTTCCTGAGGAGAATGCAGGTGAGGAACAACCAATTTCTTGGCTTTTTGCCCGCGGCCGTGATCCCATTTGTGCTGTCTCTACTACCGATCGTAGCGCTCGGACAAGACACGACACGTTTGACTGAAGTCGATGTCAAGTCTGCCCAGTCGGCGGCCGCTCCTCGCACAGCGAACGGCCACCCGGACCTGAGCGGATATTGGAAGGGAACGCGCGACACCGTGCCGGTCGGGAACATCGCCAAGGATGTTCCGGGATTGAAGCTGCCCTTGACGCCGGCCGGTGAGGCCGCGCAAAAACATAATCTCACCGCCACCATTGACCCCGAGAGCCTTTGCATCATCGGCGGGATTCCGCGGCATAACGCCAGCGGGTTGCCATTTGAAGTATTGCAGGGAGCGAACAAAGTGGCGTTTCTTTATGGGTACAGCTACTACCGCCTGATCCCGATCGACCCCAAGCTCAAGCACTCCGAAGATCCTGACCCTTCTTTCTTCGGCGAGGAGATCGGTCATTGGGAGGGAGACACGCTGGTGATTGACTCCATTGGCTTCAAGGACGAGAAAGTCTGGATTGACGAAAACGCCAATCCCCATAGCGACGCCTTGCATGTTGTGGAGCGGTGGACCAGGCCGGATGCCAATCACATCCATGTGGAAACGCTGATCGAAGACCCGAAATTCTATACCATGCCCTTCAAATACTCGCGAACCTGGGTGGCCGGGCCTGTTACTGAAGGGATGCACGAATACTCCTGCAGCGAGAACAATGTTGACAGGGACCACTTAGGATTTGGGCCGGGACCCATTCGGAAAGACGGTACTCGCGGCTACGAAAACCCCGCGCCGCTTCCTCCCCCGTTACCCCGATCGTCCAAACCGTAACCCGACCGCGCGTCGACGGAGAAACCCTCCCGGATTTTTTCCGTATCCTTCTACAGGTGAAGGAGCCTCATCGCGTTCCCTTTCAAGATACGGTCGCGGTCGGAGGCCGGGAGGTTAAACTGATCGAGGACCGCGGACGGATATTCTATGTCCTTGGCTGCGAAGTTATCCGTGCCGACTACGATCCGGTCCGATCCGACCAGGCCCATGAGAAAACGGAACGCCTCCGGGTAGTAAATCAAGTAGTCATAATGGAATCGGCGTAAGTAGTCCCGGAACGGGTGTTGGATCGAGGTTCCGTGGTCATTCATGTGAAAGAGGAAATGTTCTACGCGTCCTGCCAGGTAGGGGAAGGCGCCGCCGGCATGCGGCAGGACGATTTGCAGATTCGGAAACTTGTCGAGCGTGCCAGTATAGATGAATTTGCTTGCCAGGAAGGTGTGTTCGATGGGAGCGTCGATGCCGGCAGCGAGGGGGGGAGGCCCGGCCGTCCTGCTGCCGCCGAAAGTGTTGGCCACTCCATCCATCTGATGAAAGATGATCGGATAGTTCAGTTCCTGGATGCGCGCCAGAACCGGCGCAAAGCCCGGATCGAATATATAATCGTGCCTTTCGATCGAATCCGGCAGGTGGACGGCGCGCACGCCGGGCTGTCCGGCGACGCGGTTCAGTTCCTTCAAGGCGAGTTCGGAGTCGCGGATCGGCAACTCGATGCCAATGACAAAGCGATCGGGATATTTCTGGTGGACTTGAATGCCAGTGTCATTGATGATTTGCGCGAGGTGGGCGCCTTCTTTCGCTGAAGTCCTTTGCCATGGCATAGCGCCGGACAGGGTCAGGCAATGCATCATGTCGCCATGGTCGTCCATCCACTGACGCCGCTTGTCGAGATCGTGATCGAGCGGATAGGGATTGGCGAGCGGCTGTCCCAGGTCCGCCAAGGCCTTGTTGTACGGTTCGGGAGACCAGTGCGAGTGCATGTCAATCGCCGCCGGTTTTCCCACGCCCCCCTTCCCAGGTCGCGCCGCCCACCAGGGAATTCCTTTCGACGATGGAACCTGAGCCGGCGTCTTGACAGGCAGCATACCGATCGCGGCAGCCGCGGCAGCACCAATCCTGATGAAATCACGGCGTCCGATCCCGGATTCCCGCACCGCCAGTTCTGAATCGTTCATGGTCATCCTCCTCAAAGATAGATACAAACGCCGCCGCCCGATACCCTCGTATCGGCCGCGCGCAGGCCCCTATTTCCAGCGCTTCATCGCCTGCCGGTGCAGCGACTCGGGAGGGAGCTCGAGCAGCTCCATTCGGACGCCATTCGCGTCGGTAACGTTCGACAGGATGGCCTTCGTGCCGCTAACGCGCGTTTCAGAAACGTTTGCTCCCCGTTGCTTAAACATCCCGGTAGCTGCGCCCATGTTCTCCACGACTACGCCGAAGTGACTGATCCCGGGCGGCCGGTCCGCACCGGCGGGCTGCAGCTCCAGGAACGTGTTTTGGCTGATTTGGACATAGACCAGCGTTGGCTTTCCCTTGTCGTCCAAGTTCCGGAATGCCTCTGGAAAGCCCATCGTCTTCGTGTAGTACGCAACTGCTTGGTCAAGGTTAGGTACGCTGATTCCCACGTGATTCAAGCCAACGATCCCGCGATTCGGGTTCTGGGCAGTAGCAGCCTGGATGGCCAGCCCAACCAGAATTCCGCCGGCGAAGAAAAACAGACCGCGCATAGACCCTCCTCTCTAAGCCAGGATTTCCATTTTCCGCTCCCGGCCGAGAAAATTATACGCCTGGCTGCGATCGTTCGCCATGGTCTATCGTCCGGGCGTCCGGGCCCGTCCGGGCCGATTCCCGCCAAATTCAATAATAGGATAAAGGAATCCAAAACCATTTGAAATAGCCTGACTTTCGATGCTTTCGATGCCGGGGCCGCGGGGAGGGCATGCGCGAAAATTCCCCTCACTGGGTTTCTTTCCCCAGTCTTGGTTGCGCCCTCCCTGTTTTGTTTTCGGTAGAAGGGTCCGCTACCGGCCATACGGACTCGAATCATTGGCCCCACGGGGTTGCGCGATCCTGGCCCACAACTTGCAGAGCGGCGTCCCTCGAGGATAGGAATTACCGTGTGGCGCGATTCCAGACGCGGTTGCAGCCGGGTGGCTGGCGGGCTGCAAGCCGGAGCGGTGCGTGCTTAGTTAAAGGACTTACGAAGATGAATCGAAGATTATTTGTGAAATCGCTGGCCGCGACAGCGGCGGCCGGGGCGCTCCGGATGCCCAGGGCTAGCGCGGCTGTGCCGGCAGCCAAGATCACAGCGGTAAGCGTGTCCCTGATAACAGGGAGAAACACGGGAACCCTCAACGGGGCAGGATCAGCGCGGCCCGTCAAAGCGAGGCTTACTACTGTCGTGTTGGTGGCTGCTCAGCCAATTCTTTCGAAGTTGGATTGCCACTGAAATGGCGCTCGTAGACTCCGTTGCCCGGAGGGACTTTCCGGCTGACTTCCACCCGCATGGTCCTTCCTTCCCACGGCTTGACGAGCTGGTTCCTGCGCAGATGCCCGAGAAGCGTTTCTTCTGCCATTTCCCGGCACTGAAATTCCATCAGTTGCGCATTCGTCTCCAAATGGCGGTAAATAGGCATGCTGATCTTCCAAGGCCGTGTGAACACGTTCTTGTCTTCGATGGTGGCTTCGTAGCGGAACGCGTCGCGCGTGATGGGGGTATACCGTTCCACCACATGAAGCGCGTCGCTGTGGAAGTCGCCGGACCGATCAAGCCATGTGTCGGAGGTCAAGTTGGAAACATCAGTAACCAGTGTGTCGCCTTCCCAGTGCCCGACCGAGTGTCCCATCCAGGCATCGGCAGGGTACGGATCGACTGGATCGAGATGAATCGTCCGTTCGGCGCCCGCGTATTCGAAAACCATGAGCACATTCGTCGTCCCCTGAATGATCTGAAACGGATACGGCATATACAGGGCGCGCGGCACGCCTGGCTTGTAGCACCCAATCTCCGGATCGCGATCCAGCCAATTGGCCAGGTTCTCCTGCTTTCTTTTCGCTGCCCAGGGCTGATAAGGGATCTCATCGCCTTCGACAACGCCCGGATCCGGAGGCACCCAGCCAATTGTGCCCAGCGCGACCACCGGAGCTGCCAGGACCGGAACGTCGGGAGACACGCCCGGTTGACCCACCATGGGGCGCGGCCCGTGCGCCAACAAGTCCCAGTTGGCGCCATTGCTCGCCTGCCAGATCCCGCTGAAATCAGGCTTTCCGTCCGCCCTCCGCGGTATCGCGGAGCTCGAATTTTGAGCCAGCACGACCGAGCCCGGTTTTTGACCCAGGCGTGTTGTCGCCAGCCAAAGCCCGCCGATCACGACGGCTGTCACCAGCGCAACCAGCGCCTCTCTTTTAAGACTACGCATCGCATCCACCCTCTCCACGCCCTCCAGCGTAATTTCTCAGGCTGCGGGGAAGCCGCTATTCATTGCCCGCTCGCCCGAAGCTATACTTCTGATCCGCCGGGTCTACTCCGCCACCGGTCGCGATGTCCATTTTTCGCGGATTGGGGCCCTTTTCCTCCTTAAAGAGTCTTTCGGCTGCCCGCGTGTTCGCTAGCATGCCGATGATGCCGTAATTTCCTTCATGACAATCGGCTTCGTAGATCTGGTTTCCCTTGTCGGACTCCTTTTCGAGCGGCTCCATGGCCGTCCATGGACGCGTCCATGTGGTCGGATCTTCGACGGTTACCGTGTACTCCAGCCGATTTTCGCTGACGCGTTGGAAGCGCTCGACCACGTGCCGGTTCTGACGAGAGCCCAGATAGTCCGACTTGGGCGAGAAGTTCGTGATGTCGACCACCAGCGTGTCGCCCTCCCAATGGCCGCGCGCATCCCCCTGATAGGACCGGATGCTACCCGGCAGGTGCTTGCTCCCGTCGACAGGAATTGTGCGGACGAAACCTTGCCCCTGGAACGCGTCCACTATGATGCCGACCTGTCCCGGCGACTGCACGATACGATAGAACGTGTCCAGATGCGGCAACTCCCAGGCCAAACATCGCTCCTGCAGAGAACGGTCTTCCGGACCGTCGGCGCGATTGAGGCGGTCGACATTATAAAAGGGCGGAGGTTCGAAATACAGTGGAGAGGGCGATCCAGGCCTGCCACCGGAGGTCCCCTGCAGCAGCGCCTGCTCGTACTCGCGTATGGCGGCCCTTTTCTTCTGCGCTTCCGGCGTCAGAGGAGGGAGCAGGCCGTTGGGTGGATCGATGACGAGCGACGTGCGCCGGTCAACAAGATGCAAGGATCGCGGAGATCTGTCGAAAAAGGCCTGGTTATATGCACCGGCCACGTCCTTCTCGGTGCCTTCCTTGGCGCGCTTATCACGGCCCGCGCGCGAATCGACCTCAGCCTCGGCCTTGGCCGCTTCTTCAAGCGTCAGCACCGGCTTGTTCGCAAACCTCGCCGGCCGTTGTAGGGGCGTCAGCGTTTCGCCATTCCAGATGCCCTGCAGGTCGGGTTCACCCCAGGGTGTTCGAAACTGTTTTGCAGATTGTGGGTGCACGCCCGCTGAGACAATCGTCAACACCATGATCAGACGTACTAACATAGGCCGCCTCCCGACGAATACTATCTCCGCGGGTTGTGCCTGTCAAGCACTATAAAAGTTTCTGGGCGATAGCGCAGCCGACGATTGGCCACGGACAGCCTGAAACCAGGAAGGGACGATTTTCTGGCGTCAAGAAGGCTTCGGGCGCGCCGGCCGCTTTCATAGCGTCTGAAGGAAACCGCGCTGCTGGCATATCTTTTGCGGTTCGCGTGGAATATCCTGAACGTGAGGTTTGTATGAGAGTCATCGCTCTGTTTGTGTTCCTCGTCACGTTTGCCCTCGTTCAGCCGCTCACAGCCCAAACCGGGGCAAGCTGTGCGCCGGCAGGAAACATTCAGTTCGTCTGTGGGCAGGAGGCGCCGGAAGATCTGCTTCATTTGCCCGGCAGCGACTGGGTGATTGCGTCCTCTATGGCCGGCACCGGAGGCATCCGGTTGATCAGCGTTCAGGGCAAGACATCCACGCTCCTCTACCCGTCCTCCAGCGCCAAAGAGCAGTTGGACAGGAAAACCTATGATACGTGTCCCGGCGCGCCAGAGCCCGACGACAAGGCAAAGTTCACGACGCACGGTCTGGCCATGCGGGCCGTCCGGAATTCGATCTATACGCTATACGCGGTCCACCATGGGAAAAGAGAATCCATCGAAGTCTTCCAGGTCGATGCCCGCAGCAAGACCCCGGCTTTGACCTGGATCGGATGCGCAATCGCTCCCGGCCCGATTGGACTGAACTCTGTCGTTCCGCTCCCGGGTGGCGGCTTTGTCGCAACGAATTTTCTGGAGCGCGGAGCGGGTGCGAGCGCTGCCCGCACCAGGATGATGGCCGGCGAAAACAATGGCGAACTCTGGGAATGGCACACGGGAAAAGGCTGGAGCAAAGTGCCGGGCAGTGAAGCCGCGGGGGCTAACGGCGTTGAGGTTTCCAAGGATGGGAAGTGGCTGTATGTCGCCGCGTGGGGAAGCCAATCCTTCTTACGGCTGTCGCGCGGTCAAACTCCTGTAAAGCGGGATACGATTCCATTGGGTTTTCGCGTAGACAACATCCGATTTGCTCCGGATGGCTCCATTTTGGCAGCAGGCCAGGGACAACAGACTACAAACGCGGTGAGAGTCGATCCCGAAACACTGAAGATAATAGAGCTCATCAATCAGCCGAATTCCGAATCCTTCGCGTCGGGCACCGTGGCAATCCCGATCGGCAGTGACCTTTGGGTAGGGTCCTTCCGCGGCGACCGCATCGCCATATTTCCGGCTTCCAAATAGCTTCCCCTCGATTCAATTACACCTGGCACGTCCAATGGCGGGCATCGGGAATGTTCACGCCTCGAGCAGGAGGACGTATTCGCCTCCATGAGCGGCCATTTCGGCCTGATCGGGATGCGCGAGCGCGCCGAGCATCTCGGCGGGGAGTTGCGGCTCGACAGCCAGCCGGGCAAGGGGACCCAGGTGGAAGTCACGGTACCGCTGGCATGACTGGCAAAATCCGCGTGCTGGTCGCGGAGGATCACCTCGTGGCCCGCGTCGGGGTTAGCGCCATTATCAACCGCCAGCCGGACATGATGGTGGTCGCCGAGGCGGTGAGCGGCCGGCAAGCCGTGGAACGCTTCCGTAAATACCTACCCGATATCACCTTGCTCGATCTGCGCATGCCGCAGATGTCCGGAGTGGAAGCGGCCGTCGCCATTCGGGCCGAGTTCCCTGGGGCGCGGCTCATTGCGCTCACCTCCTACGGCGGCGACGAAGATATCCGCCGCGCTCTAGCCGCGGGTGTGCAGGCCTATCTCACCAAGGATGTGCTCCGCAACGAACTGCTGAAAACCATTCGCTCCGTCCATGCGGGACAAAGTTATCTTCCCGAAGCGCTGGCGGCCACCCTGGCCGCGCAGGGGGGATCTCCACCACTCAGCGAGCGCGAGATTGAAGTGCTGGAGCTGGTCGCGCGCGGCTTCGCCAACAAGCAGATTGCCTACGCTTTAAGCATTGCCGAAGCCACCGCTAAGAACCACGTAAAGAACATCCTGCACAAGTTGGGCGTGCAGGACCGCACGCGGGCCGCCACCGCCGCCATCCAGCGCGGCATCATCCACCTGTGAGGCCGCCGGGCAAGTGTGCATTGTGCAGCTTGCGCTGAAATTCGTTTTTTGAGATACACTGCGCTCATGCCCCTCTATGAATACGAATGCCGGCAATGTGGGCGCCGTTTTGAGTGCCTGGTGCTGCCCACGTCACCTGCTGCGGAATGCCCTTCCTGCCAGAACAAGGATTTGACGCAGTTGATTTCGTCGTTTGCCATGAGTTCAGAAACCACCCGGCATGCGAACCTCAGTTCCGCGCACAAGAAGGCCGCGGGGGTGCGGAAGGAAAGGGAGCACGAAGACCACAAGCACTTACACGAGCACTACGATTAGGGACGGGGCCGGCTATTTCGGAATCTTATCCTGATCCTTCACCGCGAGACCTCCCGTGATGCCGTCCACCTGGTTTCCGGTTTGGATCTTTCTCATCCGTGCAATCTCTGCCGGTGTGGCGGTCTTGGGATCGACATTGGCGCTGGAACAGGTGAATCCCCGCAAGGTGCATTCGGAAGTGGTGTGTTTGATCCCCTTCTCCTGCATCAGCCGGCTCATCAGCTTTACGGCTTCCTCGTGCATGATGACCGCGTTGTTCGGCACGAAGGTCCCAACACCGATGGCATAGTCGATCGGCATCAGCGGCTCGACGCTTGCGCCGAACGCGCCGTCATTTTTCTTACCCAGGTCATACGCTCCCAGATCGGCGCCCTGATCGATCAGGTACTGCACGATCGGGACCTCGCCCATATTCGCCGCGACCATCAGCGGGGTAATCCCGTAGTTATCGGCCGCATTCACGTCTTCTCCGAGTTGCACCAGCAGTTTGACGACCTCCAGCCTTTCGGCAGCGGATCGTCCTTTGTTATAGCCATTGATGAACCCGGTTCCGGCGGCTGCCATGAGCGTGGTCTCGTTGTCCTTGGAAACGATGTGAGGATCGGCGCCGTGAGACAGCAGGAGTTTCACCAGTGCCAGATCGCCGGAGAAGGCCGCGCGCATCAATGCGGTGGCGAACACGATCCGCGGCGAACCCTCCCGCATACGGGCCCTGGGAGTGTTATTGATCAGCGTATTCGGGTTCGCTCCGGCGTTCAGGAGTTTTTCGATGAGGGGGAGAGGATCGGTGGTCACCATCCAGGGGAAGTTGGGCGCCGTTTCCATATTGCGGCGATCCACGGCCCAGTACAGCGGTGTAAACCCCTGGGCATCGGCCTGATTCACCTTGGTATGGTTGTCGACCAGAAACGATGCCAATTCGTAACTTCCGTTAAAGATGGCGAGGCCCAGGGCGTCTTTCCCGTCGCCGTCGATTGCATTCACATCCGCCCCGGCCGCAACCAGGAGGCGCGCCGATTCGACATCGCCTTCCCGTGCCGCAAACATCAACGGGGTCAACAAGCCGCCAGAATGCTCCTCCGCGGCTTGGCGCGGCTTGGAAGCCACGGGCGTGGTTCCCTCAAAGCCGCGGCCGGTGGTGGACGGCACAAATTTCGAACGTGCATCGACGTCCGCGCCGTGGCCGATGAGCATCCCGGCAGCAGCCGGATGGCGCTCGGAAACGGCCCACATCAAGGCGGTCGTATCGCCCCAGGTCTCCTTTGTGTTTACCTGCGCTCCATGGTCGAGCAGCACTTTGATGGCGTCGGTCTTGCCGGTGCGCGCCGCCATCATGAGCGCCGTGTCTCCATATTTGGTTAGCGGGGCGTTGGGGTCTGCTCCCCCCTGGATGAGTTTTTCTATCATGGCCGCATTCCCGTTAATGCTGGCGAGAAGCAGCGGCGTTGCCCCGTCGCGGTTCGCGGCCGACACGTTGGCGCCGGCACGGATCAGCAGGTCCGCAATTTCCAGGTCGTCCGAGAGCACGGCCCAATGCAGCGCGGTCGTGCCATCGATTTGCGGCGTGTTGACGTTCGGCTTCCGCTGCAGCAGCGAACGGACCGCTTCTTTATTTCCCGTCGCCGCCGCGTCGGCCAGATCGCTAGCGGGTGCGCCAGGAAGACCGGCTGGCAGGAGCATCGCCACACAGTATGCGAGTATGCGTCTAACAGACATGCTTGCCTCCTAACCCAGGCCCGCCCAAACACCAGTCAGATCCAGCTCGAAGCCCGCCACCGGTCCTTCTCCGGCAAGCTTGGTGATGCCGGTCCGCTTCTCCGCTTCCTGCCGGCCCGCACGGTAAACAAAAACAGTTTGCTCGTCGCCGTGGATCAGCCATCCGACCTCGACACCGGCCCGAATCCACTCTTCCATCTTTTCCATGGCGGCTTTGAGGCGATCGCTAGGAGACATCACCTCGATTACAAACTCGGGGCATACCGGCGGGAATTTCCGCCGCTGGGTTTTGGAAAGCTGCGCTAGCCGGCTATTCGAGACCCATGCGGCATCCGGCGAGAGGGCGGCGCCAGTCGGCAGAATAAACTCCGCGCTTGGACCAAACACCTTGCCGCGACCATCCAGGTTGGCCCATGGCTCGAGGCGCGCGAGAATTGCTGTATTCCGGTAGTCGGATTCCAATCCCGCCGGCGGCACGATGTTGATCTCCCCTTGCGCAGTCCGCTCCAGGCGCAAGTCGGCGTTTGCCATACAGAAGGCGTAATACTCGTCGTCGTTCATCCGAAGATCCGGATTCAGCTTCAGCGTGACTGGAAACGCTTCATCCGGAAGGACTATCTGCATACCCATAGGATACACGCCGGGGTCAACTGGTTCGGCGCCTGACGTTCTTGAGGACCACCGGTAATGCGCCATAATTTTCCAACGCGATGGTCTTCGCCGCGTTATCGACAGTTACCTTGCCGGTCAGGGAGATTTTGCCTTCGCCCTCTCCTTTGGCGTTTACGTGCAACTCGATCAGTGAGAACTCATAGTCTGTGGCGGTGCCGGCGCCAGCGGGCTTCCACAAATCACTCCATGCGCCCAATCGCCGATCGGTGATGAGTAGGATACGTTCTCCGCCGTCCGGTTCCGCGAGCCGGACGGCGTAGCGCAGCGAATAGCCGGCGACTTCCGGCGACCACAGGTATCCCAGGGTAGGCGCTTTGTCCAAGGCTGTTTTTAAGGAACTCTCAGGCGTCTGGCGGGGAGCGGCTGGGCCGCCCGCTCCGCCGCGACCGCCGCCGCGGCCCCCCCGGCCGGCGCCTCCACGAGCACTCGCGGCTGGATTCACTCCGGCGAGCGCCGGGTCATCGTCGTCGAGAGCAGCGTTGGCGCCCACGCGCGTTCCTGCTCCGCGTCCTGCCCCGCCACGTCCACCGGTTGCCGGGGCACCAGTCAGGGCCCACGCGGCCAACATTTGATCGCGCTCGGCATCCGTGGACCAGCGCAGCAAGTTGATCCGTATGGCATCGCGCGCGCCGCCGGTATTGTCAGTAGTCGCGGTGAAACTCACGACCGGTCCATTGGCCGTTTGCGCCAGAGCGCCCCCTGCGCCCAGCGCAGCGGCGAGTACAAAGCAAGCTAAAGCGTGTCGCATTGTCATTTATCCTGGTTGGTCTTCACTGCCTCGTGACCAGGCCCTTCTTCATAAATTCCTCGAAATGCGTCGGGTCCTGATTGTTTTCCTCGCAGACATGTTCCTGCAGGCGAGTGCCCGGCCGCAGCATATACTTGCTGGTGATGTGCCAGGGCCGGGTGAGCGCTTTGGGATCTTCCAGCGTGGCTTCGTAATTGATGGTGTTGTAGTCCACCCGCGTGAAGCGTTCGACGATGTGCAACGCGTCGGTGTTGATTTCAGATCCGGAAAGCCGTTCCTTAAATCCGGCCACATCCACCACCAGGGTGTCCCCTTCCCAGTGGCCGACGGAATCTCCCAAATAGCTGGGGTCAAGATCGTCGGGATGTTTCTCATCGAGGGGAATCAAGCGGTAGACATGGCGCGATTCGACCAGGATCACAATCGCTTGGGGAGTCTCGACGAACTGATTCGGATAGAGCCCGCCGGCGCCCAGGTCCAATTGCGGGATACACCGCGCGACGGGGTTGTCGATATAGCGCCGGTTGTAGGATTCCAGCACTTTCTGCGCCGCCCAAGGCTGATAAGGGATAGGCTCGGCCTTCCTGGCCCGATGGCCCGTGCCCGGATCCGGAACTCCGACGCCCTGGTTGGCTTCTTCCCAGGTACCCGGCCGGTCGCTATCGGGCTGCCATACTCCCGTGAGATCCGGTTTTCCAACGGCCGTGCGAGGCACTCCCTTATGATCCGCGGCGGTTCCGGCAGCCGGACGCTGGCAAGCGACCCCAGTGAGAATCGCCGCCAGCGCGAGACCGTAATGGAAATAGCGAGGCATCACTTGGCTGCTCATTTGGCGAACGTGGGGGGCCGATTACCTCCGTCGCCGTTGCCGGCAGGCGGCCCGGACTGAAGTTTCTTACCGTCTTTGGCGAATGTGACTTCCCGCGAGTGACCCCATCTGGAGCCGTCCCGCGCGCGCCACCCGGATACGGTAACCGTATCTCCCGGCGCCATGGTTGCATTCCTCTTCCAGCCAATCCGGTTGAGGACGCCGGGAGGATAGCCTTCGAACTTCCAGTGCTCGACTGCACCGTTTTTGGTCCTGGCATCCAGGAAAAAGTAGATATGTGGATTGGTCCACTGGACTTCCGTAACGACTCCAGTGACGGTGATGGGCTTGCTGGCGTCGTACTCGGCCCCAAAGGAGTGATGTGCCCACGCCGGCGCCATCCCCGCCAGGCCCACGAGGGTAAGAATCGCCTGTTTCCACATGCTCACATCTCTGGAAGAGGGCCCGTGCTCGAACCGAAACTGTCCCGCTCAATGCCGTACTTATGGAGGATGCTCAATAGCATATTGGACGTCCTCTGCTGATTATCGGGGAACACGATGTGACGATTCCCCTTGAACGCACCGTCGATTCCACCCACCAGGATAACCGGCACCTTCTCGTGGGCGTGCCGGTGCGAGTTGCCCATGTTGCTTCCCTTGTAGATCAGCACGTGATCCAGAACGTTGCCATCGCCATCCGGAATATTCTTCAGCTTCCCGGCGAAGTACGCCAGGTTCTGCACATGATACCGGTTCATCTTGGCATAATTGGCTATGTTGTCCGGCTTGTCGCCGTGATGCGAGGTTCCATGCCACCCACCATTAAAACCGGACTCGGGGAAGCTGGTGCCGGAGAGATCGCGGCCTAACATCATGGTGGCGGAGCGCGTCAGATCACCCTCGAAAGCCAGCGCGATCAAGTCATACATTAACCGGAAATGAACATGCTTGCTCTCCGGCAGGCCAAAGGGGATCTCCTCGGAGGGTTCGCTCACCCGTTTGCCCATCGCAATCTTGATCCGCCGCTCCAGCTCGCGAATGTTCTCGAGATAGGTGTCGAGCCGGCTCCGATCGCCCGCGCCCAGGTCCTTCTTGAAGGTAGCAATCTCATAAGTCACCGAATCGAGAATGCTGGCGTTCTGCTTTCGGCCGGAAAGACGCTCCTCGGGGCTGGCGCCATCGCCGAACAGGCGCTCGAAGGCCACACGTGGATTGACTTCCGTCGGAAGCGGCTGCGTGGGCGAGGACCAGGATATGGAATTGGTGTATGCGCAGCTATAACCCCAATTACAATTGCCGAAATTGCCGACATCCTCAACGCCGAGTTGCAGGGATGACAGGATCGTGTCCTGGCCATACTTCTGGGCGATCAATTGATCGATCGTGACACCCAGATAAGGACTCACGGCGTTTCGTCGCGGGCGGGCGCCGGACAGCAAGACCGCGCCGCGCGCATGGTCGCCGCCGGGTTCCTCCGTGGTGGCCATCGCATCCGGTAGGTCGAGTCCGGTGATGAGCACGACACGATCGCGGAATGGCTCCAACGGTTTCGTGATAAAGGAAAAGTCGAAGTTGGCCCCTTCCTGCAAGGGGCTCCAATACCCCGGCGCCGCGCCATGGGGGTGCCATATGCCGACAAATCGTTTCACCGGGCTTGCGGCCGTCTGGCGCAACGGCGTTTGTGCCGGCACCATGGAATCGAGCAGCGGCAAAGCTAATGTCACGCCTACACCGCGCAAGAATGTACGACGAGGAATGTGCTTCTTCGTGATAAACATCTACCGGGCCTCCTTGGCACACCATTTCGCAAGTACAGCAGGATCCTGTGCGATCGCGTCAGAATACGTTGCCATTTAGTTTGTACTTTCTTCGACTTTCGTCCTCATCTGGAACGGGGCGCTCCTGATCACACCCAACAGCAGCGACGAGAACCTGTCATTATTCTTATCCGCATCCCGCACAATCGAGCGGATCACGGGCATATCGTAGTATTCGACGCCACGGCCCAGGCCGTACGTCATCAGCTTCTCCGTAATCATGCGGACAAACTGGGGCGCATACCGCAAAAGCGCCTGCCTCAACTCGATCGGGCCATTGACCTTGGCGCCATCCCACAGTTCGGAGGACGCATCGATGGGAACGCCTCCGTCCCCACCCTGTTTGGTACGCCATTTGGCGTCGGCATCGAAATTTTCGAGCGCGAAACCGATCGGGTCCATCAGCTTGTGGCAACTGGCACAAGGCTCATTCTTACGGTGCATCGTCATCTGTTCCCGCAAGGTAAGAATTTTTTCCGGCCCTCCCTTGCTGTCCTCGAGCGGTGGAACGTTCGGCGGGGGCTCCGGCGGCGGCGTGCCGAGGATGTTTTCCAGCACCCACACGCCTCGCTTGACGGGGGAGGTTCGGAAATTCTGGACCCAGGTGACTGACAGGAAGCTCCCTTGCCCCAGCAAACCCCGGCGGTAGGCCAGTTCCGGCCCGAGAGTCACGCGGCGGAACTGGGACCCGTAAATGTTGGGGATGCCGTAGTGCTGGGCGAGCCGCTCATTCAGAAAAGTATAGTCCGCGGTGAGCAGATCGACTACGTTGCGATTCTCCCGCATGATACTTTCAAACAGCAGTTCGGTTTCCCGCCGGAAACTTTTGCGCAACTCGTCGTCCCAGTTGGGATAGTACACGCCATCGGGAGAGGTCGCCGGCAAATTTCGCAAGTACAGCAATTGATCGGCGAAATTTTCCACCAGAGCCTGCGATCGAGAATCGGTGAGCATGCGCCGCACCTGTTGTTCGAGCACGGCAGGATTGTGGAGTTTCCCCTGCGTGGCTAGGTTGATCAGTTCGTCGTCCGGGATGCTGCTCCACAGCAGGAAGGACAATCGCGAGGCCAGTTCGAGGTCCGTAATGCGGTAGGGTTGACCGGTAGCCACCTGCGCCGGTTCCTTTTCGGCGCGGACCAGAAATTGCGGGCTAGCCAGGATTCGCCGCAGCGCCAGTTCGACGCCGTCCTCGAACGTGCCGTCACGGCGGCCCTCCTGGTAGAAGCCCATCAACCTCTCCAGATCGCCCGGCGTTGCGGGACGCCGATAGGCGCGCCGCGCCAGCGTCGAAAAGATCTCCTTGGCGCATGGCTCTTGTTGGCCGGAATTCGCCGGCCGGCACGTGAAGACCTTGCGAATGCTGCGCGAGTCCTCCGGACGCGTGGGAGTGAACGGCCCTTGAATCCTCAACAGGCCGATCGCGGGATAATACTGCAACTGGGGGATGCTGTTATTCTCCAGCGACTTTCGCTCGTATTGCCGGATCAGATCGAGGCTGGGCCGGTAGTTGGTAGCCAGGAAAGTGGCTCCTACCTTGTGGGTGCCGGCTTTCACCGGGACGGTAAGCTCCAGGGCTCCATCGCCCTCCCCTTGCATTCCCTGACTCAGGCCCACGCCAACGTAATCGAACGCATGCACTCTCTCGCCATCGAGGAGGAGTTCCAGTTGCTCTCCGGGAACATATTTACCGAGGCCGAAGTTCTGGATCGAAAACTTGTACTCGCCATCGGCCGGGAAGTTATGGCGAACCAGCATTCCGCCGCGGGTGCCAAACGGCAGGCCTTCGATATGCTGATTCTGCGAGGTATCCCCCGGCGCAATATAAGCCGATTCGGTCGGCGTTTTCCAATAGCCGACCGCCATGCGGGCGACACGGGTCGCCGCCGTCACATAGGCTTCCAAGAGGGTTGGAGAGATGGTTAACGAACCCGCGATGTTGTCAAACCCCCGGGCCGAATCGTCCGGCGGCAGAAGCGTCGTCGTGTCGATCTCGAGATCCAGGAGGTCGCGGACGGCGTTGGCGTATTCGGTTCGGTTGAGACGATGGAGGACGACCGATCCGGGATTCGAACGGCCGGCGGCCTTCCGATCGATTTCCGATTCCAGCCAATCCCTGAGCCCTTCGTACTCGGCCAGAGGCGGCCGCCGGACCCCCGGTGGGGGCATCAAACCGGCGCGCAATTTCCGCACGACCTTTTCCCACAACTCGGCGTGATCCCCGACGGTCGTGAGATCCAAATTCTGAAGCGAAAAATTGGCCGTTTTCGTTTTGTCGTTATGGCACGTCACGCAGTACCGGTCGAGAAGGCCGCGTTGCGCCGCGGCCGGAGTGGCGAGTGGTCCCGGAGCTTGCGCCATCGCGCAAACCGCGGCGGTCGTCAGCGCCGCTGTCAAACCCAAAAGTTCCCGGCGAAGTGAAAGCACGCTCGTCAGCACTCCAGATCCCTCAAGCGCCAGTTTGACAGACCAATGAGTCTAAACTGTTGCTGTATATTGTACGCCTTGCGAGACCCGACCACTATGATCCGTTTGGATCATAGACGAGGCCGCGTTCCTCTGCCCGGCGGCGCGAGCGGCCCGAAACGCGATTTCATTCGAGAAAGCGGCGGGTCAGGTATACTGACGGCACGCCTTGGCGTGCGAGCATGTGGGGCGCGTTTTAGCGGAAAGGAAGAGGAGAACCTATGCTGAAGTGGAAGATCCTGGCGTTTGCGGGATTGGCGATCGGGGTGGCGGGGATGGAGTGGGGCTACGCACAGGAGAGAAAGGCGCCCGGCTTTTTCGAACTGCGTGTGTACACCGCCGAGCCCGGGAAGCGGGATGCGCTGGCCGCGCGTTTCGCGGCGCGCACGGCCGCCACGTACGCCCGGCACGGGATCACCAACGTCGGATATTGGATCCCGCTCCAGAGCGATCCCGAATTGGGCATCAGCGCCGAGAACACCTTCATTTACATGCGGGGCTATCCGTCGAAAGAGGAACGCGACAAGCGGCTTACCGCGGCCCACGACGACCCCGAGTTCAATGAGGTTGTGGTTACCCAAGAGCGGAATCCGGCCACCAGGCTGATCGTCAAGGCGCACAATATCGACATGGTGCCAAGCGGACCGCAGACGGCGATCACGCTCACCAGGTAGCTTGCCGGTTACGGCCTTGCGGCCGGTGTGGAAGGCTGAGCGCTGGGATCGACGCCGGCGGGCGACACGGTGGGTCCGTGCACCGTCCGATGGGAGAGAAACTGCCATTGGCCATTGCGTTTCGCGTAAACCCGCTCGAACCAGATGGAGTTCAACCTCGGGGGATTCGCGCCCAGGCTCCGAGGCACGTACAGGCTTACGTACCGGCCGTAGGTGATGACGATATCTCCGTGGGTTTCGACCTTGACCAGGTCAAGATCGTGCACCAGGTATTCCTTATCGGCGACCCTCTTCAGAAAAGCGGCTTTATCGTCGCTGGCCAGAGGCTTGCCTCCGGTGGTCCACGCATCGCCATGAACGAAGCTGAAGTCCCTGGCCAGAACGCTGTCGACGTAAGCTACATCGCCGCGAACCACAGCGTCTTCGATCTTCCTTTCGAGCGCCAGCACTTCCGCGGCCGCGGCGGTGGACTCTGCCGGAAATGCCGGAGGCGCCAAAAGAAGAACCACCAACAGCAAGCGCATGGAGATCGGTTACTTGTCGCTGACCGACTGCCGATTGGGCCCGTAAGTAGGTCCATGCACCGTGCGGTGGGATACATACAGCCAGTGGCCCTCCCGCTTGGCATAGACGCGCTCGAACCATACGGAGAACCAGGACCGCTGTGGATCGCCCTCGCGATTCTGGGCGACATACCGCCCGTAAGTGATCGCGATATCGCCGTGCAACTCGACCTTGACCGAGTCGAGATCGCGCGCCAGGTACTGCTTGTTCTCGACGCGCTTCAGAAAACTCTTCCGGTCATCCACTAAGAGCGGCTTGCCGCCGGTGGTCCAGCCGTCGCCATGCGTGAAGCTCAAGTCGCGTGCGCTGACCCGATCGACATAGGCCACGTCGCCGCGCACCACGGCCGCCTCCATGTTCTTTTCAAACTCCAGCACTTCCGCTGCCGCGGCGGAGGCGTCTGTGGAGGGGGTGATCGCGGACGCCGAGGCGACACCCGAGAGTGCCGAGGGCGATTTGGATTGCTGTCCGAAAGCCAGACACGCAACCAGCATTGCGAGAAGCAAACACCAACGGGATGGCTTATCCATGGCGCGGATTCTATCATAGCGGTAAGACGGACGACAGCGCTGCCGTCGTGGTTCGCGCCCTGGAGTGGTGCATTGAACAGTGAATCGACGCGATCAATCTCAGCCAGGGTACTGCCAATCTGGAGCACGCCGGCCGGTTCGTTTCCGTGATTCCGCGCGCCGGAATTGTGGTCTCGGAGCGCGATCTCGCTGGATCGCCGTCCTTTCCCGGAAGCCTGCCCGTGTGATCGGGGTCGCCGTGGACTGGAAACTGCCGCGCGAATCGTTCGCCTGCCGCAAGGAAGCGAATTCTGCGCTGCGGGGTACCCGCGGCTGAAAGACCGGCGTTTTGAGGTGGTTTATTCCGAGTTGAGGGCGCGCGCGGCGCAGTCCAATCGCGCGTAACCACATCAAACCACCGGTGGCTTGCGGAATGCCGTCCGCGTAGCTTGTTCCAACGCATACGCCAACTGCAGAGCGCTCCATTCGCCGCGGTGCCGGCCCGTGCAGCGGCCGAGCGTCACTACTTGACTCCGATAGTTGGTAAAGCTACAGTTTTCATACAAGGTTGTCAATGAAATTGCTTTGTGCCGCCGCCCTGCTTGGTCTGTTCATACCCCCTCTTTGGGCGCAGGGCCGAAGCTATGGCCGCTCGAACGTCATCAGCCAGCAGGGAATCGTCGCCACCAGCCAGGTGCTGGCTTCCCAAGCCGGCGCGCAAATTCTGGCGAAAGGTGGCTCGGCGGTCGACGCCGCGATTGCCGCCAACGCGGTACTCGCCGTGACCGAACCCTTGATGACCGGTTTGGGGGGCGACCTATTCGTGATTTACCAGGATGCCAAAACCGGCCAACTCCTCGGATTGAACAGTTCCGGCGCGGCTCCGAAGGCTTTATCCCCCGAGTTTCTCGCCGGCAAAGGCATCCAGCGGATGCCCGGCGACGGCATCCATAGCGTTACCGTCCCTGGCGCCGTCCGCGGGTGGTACGTGATGCATCAGCGATACGGAAAGCTGCCCTGGAAGGAACTCTTCCAGGCGGCCATCGCCTTTGCCGACCGCGGTTTTCCAGTGCAGGAAGGAATGCATGAGATTTGGGCCGCGCCCAACATCGTCCGCGGATTGAAGGCGAATGAGGAATCGAATCGCGTGTTTCTGCCGGGTGGAAGCGCTCCCGAGACCGGACAACTCTTTCGCAACCTCGGCATCGCTCGCGCCTTGCGGCTGGTTGCTGAGCAGGGCCCCGACACCTTTTATAAGGGCGAAATCGCCGCGGCCATTCTCAAGACGTCCCAACACCTCGGCGGAACGATTACCGCCGAAGATCTGGCGGCGTTTTCTCCCGAGTGGGTCCAGCCAATTTCCATCGATTATCGCGGTTGGCGCGTCTACGAATTGCCTCCCAACGGCCAGGGCGTGGCGGCTCTGGAAATGCTAAAGATCATGAGCACGCGGCCGCTAGCGGCCGATGGCCCCTTCAGCCCCGCCGAGTGGCACAAACGAATCGAAGCCATGAAGCTGGCATATTCCGATGTGCACCGCTACGTCGCGGACCCGAGATCGTACGATGCGCCGATCGCAGGATTGCTCTCGGACGGCTATGCACAGCAGCGTGCGGCGCTGATCGACTCCGAGCACGCAAATTGCAGCGTGGCAGCCGGAGAACCAGTCGGTAGCAACACAACCTACCTGACTGTGGTCGATAAGGACGGCAATAGCGCGAGCTGGATCCAGAGCATCTTCGGCTATTTCGGTTCGCGCGTGACGGTAGAAGGTATGGGCTTCGAGCTCCAAAACCGCGGCGCCGGATTCAATCTCGATCCCAGTCACCCGAACGTTCTGGCAGGCGGCAAGCGGCCCTTTCACACCATCATTCCGGCATTCATGGAAAAAGGCGACCAGCACATCGGTTTCGGCATCATGGGGGGGGCCATTCAGCCGCTGGCGCATGCTCAATTTGTCTCCAACTACGTCGATTACGGCATGAATCTGCAGGAGGCCATGGAAGCGCCCCGGTTTGCCAAAAACAATGCCGATGGCTGCGAGGTCTCGATCGAGTCCCGCGTTCCGGCTGCAACTCTGCAGCAGCTTACCGAACGAGGACATATCATCCGGATCCAACGCGAGTACGTCGAAGCCATGGGCCGCGGGCAAGCCATTTTGCACGACTCGAAAACCGGGACCAACTATGCAGCCTCCGACCCGCGGGCCGATGGCTCCGCGATACCGGAACCGATCGTGCCTTAGAGGTTGGAGTTTTAGAATATGACCGTCAAAATCGTTTTGGCAGCCTGTTTGGGGCTGAGCTTCTGCTTCGGCGCACCGGCGCAGGACAGGACGCCGCGAACCTGGAACAGCCGGGCTGCCGCAGCTGGAGTTGGCCCTTGCTGACGCCGTGATGAGTGCCGATCAGCCACTGCTGCAGGTTGCCAATCGCTCGGTCCGCAAGTGGGACAGCGGATTTCGCACCCTTCCGTAGTTCGGAGCGCAGCGGCTGGATGCGGGCGATGTGTTGGAAGCCCGCCTCCTTGAGACCTTCGAAGCTCTTGAGGCCGTCCGTATAGATGGTCGAGCCGGGCGCGATATTCCGAGTGAGGAGCGGGATGATAGTGCTGGCTTTGAAGTCGGGAATCACATTCATGCGAGCTCGACCGGTGCCCCGACCGCGCTTTTCCACGGCTACCAGGACGAGGGCCGCCCTACGGTTCTCGTGTTGCCGGCTCCCCGCAGTCCGGCTTGCTCGCCGCCAACCCACGTATCATCAACCTCAACTTCCCCGCGCAATGGCTCCCGAGTCGTGTCACCATAGCCCGGCGAAGCTTGTGTAGCATCATCCAGACGGTTTCATACCGCGAAATACCCAATTGACGTTGAAGCAGCAGCGCGGATACGCCGCGTTTGTCGGTGGTCATCAAATACGCCGCCCAAAACCAGTGGGGCAGCGGAGTCTTGGCCCTGTGAAGAATGGTCCCGGACGTCAACGAAACTTGGGGTCGGCACTTGGCGCACTGGCGTCGGCGTGGCTCACCAATTCATACGCGCTGGTGTGCCCACATCGAGGACAGACAAATCCGTCCGGCCAACGGCATGCCGCCAAATACTGCTGGCAGGCTTCCTCCGTGGCGAAGTCGCTCTGAAACTGGCGCAGCGTTTTGGGGAATGATGGGCGGGCCGCGCCTATACACTACCTGTTGGGGCTTGCTGAAGCAACCGGATAATAAGAAGCCTGCTAATGGATAGCGGCCGGGGGAGCATTCTGCTTCGCCACCCTGCTCCGGTCGGCCGGGTTCCGGGTGTCCGTCGAGCGATTGGACCGTCCCAGAGTGCCTGCCATCCTGTTGAGCGATTCCGCCATGGCGTTGATTGCAGACGTTCTGGGCAGGGATGATCTCTTTCAAAATCTGCCTCGCATCAAAAAGCGAGTGGTTGCCTGGGGGCCGAACTCCAAGCCTGTCTCTATCCCGCACTCGGCCGCGGTGATCTCCGAAGAGTCACTGCTGGAGCGCCTTCAGCTGGAACTTGGAGCCGATGCCGAGCCGAGTCCTAGCGAGGCCGAGTGGACCATCTATGCGGCACGGCCGCTGCCTCACCGGCGGCACAGCAGGGCTTCGGTTCTCGTATTGCTTCGGCCATCCCGGTAATGTCCAAGGACGAGGAAGGGCCGTCTGCAGCTTGGATCGAATCCCTCGAGAGCGGCTGGCTCCTCGCCTTGCCGAACGCCCCACGAGCCGGCTGGCTGCTCGCCGTAGGCGGGCCCGTCGAGTCTTTGCTGGGAGCAAGCCGGCTGATCGCGGACCAAATTCTCAGCTATGGCCCGGCTGGGGGCGAGTTCCCGGCGTATCCCCGCATCACGATCCCTCTGTGCGGGCCCGGGTGGCTCGTGTGCGGCACGGCAGCCTTGGCTTTTGCCGCTTTGCGGGGATGGTACGGCGCACGCGATCCGAGAGGCCATACTTGCTTCGGCTGTCATTCGTGCGGCCGCCGACGGCGTGCCTATACAAGCTCTCCTCCGGCACTATGAAATGCGTCTTATGGCTGGGTTTCGACGGCATCTTGCTGTTTGCGCCAAGTTCTATCACTCCGGCGGTAACGCACCCTGGTGGGATTCGGTTGGCTGCTTTGCGTCACGGGGCCCAATGGTGTGACGACAAACTGGCCGGCTCGGACCGATTCCGATACCGCTTGAATGGCTTCGACCTGGAGCCCCTCGCGAGTTGATTTTCGCACCCGCATCCTCCGGTAGCTGACGGGGCGCCGCTGCTTACACGATTTTGCGTGGCAGCAGTCAATCGACGTCTCCTGTTGCCAACGGTGGAGGGCCGAGAGAACCTGGAGACGTGCAGCTACTGGTTAAGCGAAGCATCGAGCATGTGCCGGGTGGCATTATGCCGCCGTATTCGAGGACGTGTTGGAGTAGCGGGACGGCGGCGGATGTTAAACTGATCGTAACGGTCGGGGCGCTTAGCTCAGTTGGTTAGAGCGCCTGCCTTACAAGCAGGAGGTCCGCGGTTCGAGCCCGCGAGCGCCCACCATCCAAGTCAATACGTACCGAATTTGCCCGGTCTCTGCAGGCGTCGACTTTGGGGACTGTTGGGGGTACTTCTGGGAAATTTCGCCGCTTTGGCCAGTACCCGGGCGGCCGATCGACTCGAAGGCAGACAGCATTTCCCCGAGCGAGAAGTGACGGTACCGTTGGACGACTGACTGCGGTTAACGCGGTCGTTCGGATGAATAGGGTTCTTGGAGCCGACAACGCCGCCAGCTAATTGGACGGCACGGTTGCAGCCTGCACAATTAGCGCGACTTTCTCCAGCGGGGGTTGGGCGAGTTCACCATTCGCCTGCGCTGCACACTTCTTCACCACTCCGAGTGCCCGAATGACCGGCCGCCTCCAACAGAATCGCCCCCTGCCGATCGGAAAGGTCAGCAGACAGCGCTGGGTTTCCGCACCCCACATCCTCTGCGCGCTGGCGTTCTGATACCTTTGCTCAAACTTCTGATAGCGCGCGGTGCGGCCATTAACGGCGCTCCTGGAGGGTGGAATATCGCGAATGCGTGTCTTGCCAACGGGCGGAAGCTCGGGGCTGAGTTCATTGGATGCATGGCGGCAAACTTGATTTAGACGGAGCTGCCGGTGTCGGTCGCCTCGATCTGGTACTGAGTCTCTTTAATGAAGACCGCTCGCTGAAGTCGAACGCGACCAAAACGCAATGGAATCCGGGTTCATCTGGGCTTGCGAGTATGGCAGAGCAGATATAGCCGATTTCCTACTCGAGATGGGCGTCGATAAGGGCACATATGGCCGGCACAACTGGCGTTTTTCAGCCGCCGCCCGAGGGCCTGGTTCTCCCGCCAGTCCCACTGTTGATCGACCAACAAACCGAATCGTTCGAGGAAGCTCAGCTCGCGAGCCGAGGGGTCTTGTTCCTGCGTCTTCAACGCCTCGACCATTCCCAGCAGGCGCATTGCCGCCAGTTTTTCAATCATCCAGAGCCGCCCCCGCAACCGCGAGCTGAGAGACCGCATCTCGCAAGTGCTTTACCCGAGCAACCTCGATGGACAGCAGAAAGTATATTGGCATGACGTGCATCAAGCAGGCGTAGCCGCGGGCGAAGGGCTCTGCTACACTCCCCCGAGGAGGGCTTCATGTCCAATCGCAGAGAGTTTTTGAAGAACGCGGGTGGCGCGGCCGCCGGAGTCGTCTTCACCGGATGCAGTCTGTTGAACGCCGCGCAACAGTTTGGCGCGCCGCGGCGACGGCAGGTGGTGGTGGGCGGCCAGCGGGTGAAGACGATCGACGTTCACGCGCACTGCGCCGTGCCGGCGGCCGCAAAGCTGCTGAACCGCGACGTGTCCGGCCAGGACACCCCGCTGGAGCAGCGGCTGAAAGCCATGGACGCCCAGGGGATCGACATGGAAGCTCTCAGCATCAATCCTTTCTGGTACGAGGCTGACCGCGACGTGGCCACGCAGTTGATCAAAATGCAGAATGAGGGGCTCGCCGAGCTGTGCTCCGCGCACCCGGACCGGTTCGTAGCGTTCGCTTCGGTGGCGTTGCAGTTTCCCGATCTGGCGGCGCAGCAGTTGGAGGAAGGCGTGAAGAAGCTAGGGCTGCGCGGCGCTGCGATCGCCGGCCATGTCAACAGTGATGAGCTGTCCAATCGCAAGTTCGACCCCTTCTGGGCCAAAGCCGAGGAGCTAGGCGTGCTGATTTTCATGCATCCCCTCCAATTCGGGAATCCCACGGGCATTCCCGAATTGGACAGACGGTTCGCAGGCAACGGAAGGTTGAACAACGTGATCGGCAACCCTCTCGAAACCACCATCTTTTTCTCGCATCTGATTTTCGACGGAACGCTCGACCGCTATCCGGGGCTCAAGATTTGCGGAGCGCATGGCGGCGGGTATCTTGCCTCCTACGTCGATCGCTCCGATCACGGTTGTTCGGCCGGCCCCGGTTGCAGCCCCATCAAGAACCGCCCCAGCGAGTATTTCCGGGAGCAGCTTTACGCCGATTCGCTGGTCTTCACACCCGAGGCGCTGCGGCACCTGGTGGCGGTGTGCGGCGCGAGCCATATCATGATCGGCACCGATTTTCCGTTTCCCTGGACGACCACACCCGTAGATCACGTGCTCAGCACGCCGGGGTTGAGCGACGCGGACAAGCGCGCGATTTTGGGCGGGAATGCGGCGAAGCTGTTGCGGATCGCGACCTAGGGTGTTCCTGACGAATTCCGAATTGGACGTGAAGTCAGAGGTTTGGCGGAACGCGCACGCACGGATGACGACGAATCCGGGCATCGAGCTGCGCCCGCCACAGCTGGCCGGGTCGCAAGCGAAGGCGAATACACGTCCAAGAACCACCGATCTCGCCACCGGTCTGAAATCAATGTGTTAGTCTTTTGGCCCTTTTCCCCAGATCGGCGAAGGCCGCACGGAAGATCTCGTCGGGCATCCGGTCCGGCGTGAGCAGCCTTTGGAAAAAGGGGCCCTCGGTTAAGGCGTGTATCACACGCACAAGCTGGTCGGCAGGTACCCGACATTAGGAGGGGCGGTTGACGGAAGAGGCCTTATCGGCCGCCGACACACAGTGGTTTCCCCTCCGACAGAACGTTGCAAGCGTTACTTCGAGGCGATGGTGGGGTTCACTCAGCCGTTCTTCATCACGCCGTGTGACGGACGGAAGCTGAGCAGTCCACAGGATCGGAAATATCGGCCCAGCCATGTAGGCTCGCGGTTACTTTGCCGCCTGCGCCTCACGCTTCCGCGCGCCGCTCAGGATACCTTCCATCGCGTAATTGGCTTCATGGCAGGCGTATTCGTAGATAGGTCCCTCACTCTTCAACATCGGAATCACTGCCGACCAAGGTTTCGTCCACGTGGACGGGTCGTCGACCGTGAATTCGTACAGGAGCGCGTTCTCGCCGGCGCGCGTGAAACGCTCGATCAGATGTGTGTTTGCACTGGAGCCTGCGAGACTCGTTTCGCGCTTAAAATTGATGGTGTCGACGACCAGCGTATTACCCTCCCAATGTCCGCGCGAGTCCCCACTCCACTGACGAACGCTCCCATGCGGTCGCGCGTCCAAGGGGATGATGCGAGCGCTGTGGACCATTTCATTAAGAATCACAATATGTCCGGGAGTCTGGAGCAGTTGAACATTATTGTTGTAGGCGCCCGGAATCATGGGCGGTCCGGCGTTGAAACCCATAAGGCAGCGTTCTTGCAGGGGCCTGTCCTCCCACGAGTCGGCCAGTGGATTTCCAAGCTGGTCGTTGCGCGAGG
>Ga0209698_10000790_pt1 | contig 36388 bp, 37 predicted proteins | sample LitLauG_LLR_2012_FD_187203 | JGI IMG/M metagenome (GOLD analysis project Ga0209698, IMG submission 187203) | Freshwater sediment microbial communities from Pennsylvania, USA - Little Laurel Run_MetaG_LLR_2012 (SPAdes) (version 2) | ecosystem: Environmental > Aquatic > Freshwater > Creek >... | reverse complement strand
ATGGTGCGCGACGGCACGGCCTGGAACGCGGCCCTTCATGTCAAAACTTCTTGACTCCAGACACGGTTGCTCTCCCGCTTGCGCGGGCGAGGGGCGATCGGTCACCCCCAATTCAACCGCTACCCGAGAGGCGCTCGGTCGCTCCTTCGGCCGCGCACGGCTGCAGCTTCTGCTGCGGAAACTCCTTCTGCAACTTATCCAGCTGTTGCAGGGTCGCCACGTCGGCGCTCCGGATCAGCACGCGCGTGCTCCGCACCGCGGTCGGATTGTCGGCCACCCGCACGTCCCTCAGTCCGCGCTTTTCCAGCTGCGCTGCCTGCCGGCGCGCCAGCTCGCGGTCGCGAAACGAACCGACCACGATCGCAAAGCGCAGGTCCTTCTCGTCCTGCAGCACGATCAGGTCCCGCAGGCCCTGCGCGCGCAGCTGCGCCGCCCGCTGCTCGGCATCGGCCAGCGTCTTGGCCGGCGGCAGGAACACCCGGTACCAGCCCGCAACCTCCTTGGTCTGCTCGGCGGCGCGGTCCGTCAGCTTCAACTCGGCCAGCCTTGCGCGCAGGCGCGCCAGCTGGACGTCGTTGGCAAATTCCCCGATCTCCATGCAGGAGCCGGCGGGCTCCGGCGCAGGGGGCGGCGGCGCCACCGGGGCGGCCGCCGCTTTCGCCTCGATCGCGCGCTTCTCGAGCTGCTGCACCTCCCAGTCGGTCAGCACGCGAATCCGCTCGGCCGCAATCTGCTGATCCAGCCGGGACGCTTCGCGCCCACTGACCGGAAGCGAGCCGAACAGGCCGCGCACCCACCCGAACAGCGCCAGGTTCAGCAGCAGCAGGATCAGGAACAGCGTTCTCATCGCGAATCCGGCCGGTCGGCGCCCGCTTCGGCCAGCGCGGCAGCCGACGCGCGAATCCACAACCCGCGCAACACCAGGTGCTCCTCGATCGTGATCCCGGCCACCTCGCCGGCCAGCGCGAGCCGCGCGCCCAGTTCAGCGGCGCGTCCGCCTGCCAGCACCAGCTGGGGCGGCGCGATGGAGCGCGCCAGCGCGCGCACCCGGCGCTCCACCAGGCCGGCTTGCGCATCGGCCACGCCGGTGGCGATCGCATCGTCGGTGTGGTCGGGCATGGCAACCGGCCGGCCGGCGGCGCGCGGCAGCCTGGCGGTGCCCTGTGCGAGGGCCTCGCTCATCAGCGCGGCGCCGGGCGCGATCGCCCCGCCCAGGAATCGTCCGCCCGAATCGATCGAGTCCACCGTGGTCGCGGTACCGGCGCACACGACCACCAGAGGCTGCCCGGGAAACGACTGGCGGGCCGCGATCATCGCGTGCCAGCGGTCGGCGCCGAGCTGGGCCGGGTCGCGGTAACCGTTCACCAGCGCGACGCCCCGGTATTCGAAACGCGGCTGCGACGTGAGCCAGCGCACCTCACCCGACAGCATCGGCCGCACCGCGGCTGCGATCCTGCGCATCACCGCATCCGACGCCACGCTGCAGCCGATCGCTTCCGGCCGGGGTGCCGGCACGGGCGGACATTCGGCCAGGCAGGCCTTGACCGAGGCGGCCAGCGCCTGCGCAAAACCGGTGTCCAGGCCGAGCGCGCCGCGCGCCAGCGGGCGGGGCTCTGCCGGCCCGGTGAGCGCCCATTTGAGCGCGGTGTTGCCCGCGTCGAGCAGCAGCCACGTCATGCGTCGGCCGGGCGCAGCGACAATTCGCCGCTGGAGATCGCCTGCACCCCGTCGTCGGTGGACAGCAGCAGGCGCCCTTCGCCGTCGATCCCGGCCGGAACCCCGGTCAGCGTCGGAAGGCCCGCCTGCATCAGGATCACGCGCCGTCCGGAGTAGGCGAACAGCGCCTCGAAGCGCGCGCGAAACGGCGAAAACCCTTCGCGCTCGAAGCGGTCGATCGCCTCCAGCACCGCGCGCGCCAGCCAGGCGATCCAGGACTCGCGCTCGCAGACCAGGCGCGATTCCACGATGCGCTCGTCGAGCGCCGCTGCCGGTTGATCGATCGCCACGCGCGCTTCGGGGCCCAGGCTCAGGTTCACCCCGAGGCCGACCACCAGGCTGGCGCGCCCATGCGAATCGATCGCCAGTTCGGTCAGGATGCCGCCCAGCTTGCGTCCGGACAGCAACAGGTCGTTGGGCCACTTCAGCCGGGCGTCGACCCCGCGCTCGCGCAACGCCTCGGCCACCGAGATGCCGCAAGCGACGGTCACGGCCGCGGCCGCGGCCGGATCCTGCGGCCACGGCGCCGCCACCGAAAACAGCAGCGCGCGTCCCCGCGCGTCGTGCCAGCTGCGGCCGTGCCGGCCGCGTCCGGCAAACTGGTGCCCGGCGACGAGCAGAGCGGGCGTCACGGGGGCGGCGATGCGCGCCAGCTCCAGCAGATCGTCGTTGGTCGATCCGGTCTGCTCGACCACCTCGACCCGGACCGAATCGGCCAGGTCGAGGGCCCGCTCGATCGCCTCGACCGACAGCGGCCCGTCGAAGCCCTGCGAGCCGGACACCTCGCCTGTCGCAGGCGGGCGGCCTGTCGTGTTCGGACCGGACATCGGCGTCGGGGGTGAATCTGACCCTGAACTGGGCGAATGCGCGGGCGACTGTACCACCGAAGCGCTTGCGACCCGGCACGCCCCGACCGGAAAATCGGTCCGACGGGAGAACCGGCGGTCGCGACCGCCACACACGATGCAAGACGATTCGAAGCGGGATTCGCCGGGCGCGGTGGCGTGCGCGGCCGAGCCGTCGCGAGTGGCGCGCTGGTCTTGGGGCGCCTGGGTGGCGCTGATCCTGTACGGCAGCCTGACTCCCTGGAGCGGCTGGCGTGACGCCGGCGTCGGCGCCTTTTCGTATCTGACGGCGCCCTGGCCACGCCACGTCACATCGTTCGACCTGGTGGTCAACGTGCTGGCCTACGTGCCGCTGGGCGCACTGACGGTGCTGGCACTGTACCCGCGACAGCGCGGCCTCCTGGCTGCGGCGAGCGCCACGGCGCTGGGAATCGCACTTTCGGCCGGCGTGGAGGCGCTGCAGACTTTCCTGCCATCGCGCGTGGCGTCCAATGTGGACATCCTGACCAACGGCATCGGGACCCTGCTGGGTGCCGGCCTGGCGGCGCCCTTCGCCGATTCGCTGCTGGCGCGCGGAACACTGGCGCGCATCGGGTCTTCATGGTTCGACCGCCAGGCCGCTCCGGCCCTGGTGCTGCTGGCGCTGTGGCCGGCCGCGCAGATCCATACGGGCCCGATGCTGTTCGGCAACGGCCGCACCGCCGCGGCGCCGCTGGAGTCGGCCACGCTTACCACCGCACCCCCGTCGGCCACGGCCAGGCCCGACTTCGGACCGGTCGAATTCATGCTGGCCGAAGGCGCCGTGACGCTGTGCGGCATGCTGGCGGCCGGGCTGGCCCTTGTTTCGGCGGTGCGCGCCGGCGCGCCGCGCCTTGCCCTGCTGGCAACCCTGTGCGCGGCGGCACTCGCGGCCAAGGCGCTCGCCTACGGCGTCGAATTCGGCGCCGAGTACTCGTTCGCCTGGGTCACGCCCGGCGCCCTCAGCGGACTGGCCCTGGGCAGCCTCTGCCTGATCGTGGCCGTCCATGTCGAGTCGATGCCGGTGCTGTCGCGAGTATCCTCGGCCTGTCTGGTCGCATTGATCATCGCGGTCAATCTGGTGCCGCCGAATCCGTATCATTCCGCATGGATGGAACAATGGCATCCCGGCAAACTGCGTCATTTCAGCGCGGCAGCGGCGTGGCTGTCGGCGGCCTGGCCGTACACCATGCTGGCCTGGCAGGTGGTCGACCGGGTGATCCGCGGCAGGGCGCCGGCCCATGGGGCGTAGTCGGCACGGGCGTCGTTCGATGAGCTACTACAAGCACCACGTGTTCTTCTGCACCAACCAGCGCGAGTCGGGCGAAGTCTGCTGCGCCAATCGCGGCGCGGTGGCGTTGCAGGGTTACGCCAAGGACCGGATCAAGGCGCTGCGCCGGTCGGGTCCGGACGGAGTGCGGATCAATCGGGCCGGTTGCATGGACCGTTGCGAGCTGGGCCCCTGCATGGTCGTGTATCCGGACGCGGTCTGGTACACGTACTTCGACCAGAAGGACATCGACGAGATCATCGACTCGCACCTGATTCACGGGCGCGTGGTCGAGCGGTTGCGGCTTCCCTGACCGTGCGATCGGAGCGCCGCCTGCTGCCGGGACCGGCCGGGTGCATTGAGTTGGCGCTCGATTGGCCCGACGCCGCCCCGCGCGGCATCGCGCACATCGCGCACCCACACCCGCTGTACGGGGGAAGCCTCGACAACAAGGTCGTCTCCACGATGGCGCGGGTTTTCTGCGCGCTGGGCTGGCTGGCGGTGCGATCCAATTTCCGCGGCGTCGGCCGAACCGAAGGCCAGCACGACGAGGGGCGTGGAGAGCTCGACGACCTGATGCATCTGGTGGAGACGATCCCGCAGCTGCCCGACCTGGCACCGGCCCCCGCCACCCCCATGCCGGTCGCGCTGGCCGGCTTCTCGTTCGGAAGCTTCGTGGCCGCCCGGGCGGCGGCGCTGCTGCAGGAGCACGGCGCTGCGGCCAGGCACCTGATCCTGGTGGGAGCCGCCGCCGGCAAGTGGCCGATGCCCGCCGTCGATCCGGCCACGCTCGTGATCCACGGCGAAGCGGACGATACGATCCGCCTGTCCGACGTGTTCGCGTGGGCCGGGACCTGCGAGGTTCCGGTGGTGGTCGTACCGGGGGCCGACCACTTCTTCCATCGGCGCCTGCCCCTGCTGAAGCAGCTGGCGACTCGTCACCTGCTCGGAGCGGAGGCACAATCGCAGCGCGACGGCGCCCTCTGACCGGAAGCGCAAGGCGGAAAGACAACGATGAACGCGACCAGTGCCGACGACACCCTGTGCTACCTGAACGGCGAGTACCTGCCGCTCGCCAGCGCGCGCATACCGGTGCTGGATCGCGGTTTCATTTTCGGCGACGGCGTCTACGAGGTGGTTCCGGCGTACCGCAAGCGGTCCTTCCGCCTCGAGCAGCACCTGGATCGCCTGCAGCGCAGCCTGGCCGAGGTGCGCATCGAGAATCCGCACCCGCGCGAAACGTGGCGCGCCATCATCGACCGGCTGATCCGCTCCTCGACGGCTGCGGACCTGGTGGTGTACATCCAGGTCACGCGCGGCGTGGCCAAGCGAGACTTCGCCTTCCCGGCTGGCGTGGCGCCGACCGTGTTCGCGATGGCCTCGGCGCTGAACCGGCCCAGCGCGCCGCAGCGCGAGCAGGGGCTGCGCGCGGTGTCGATTCCCGACCTGCGCTGGCTGCGCTGCGACATCAAGTCGGTGTCGTTGCTGGGTGCCGTGCTGGCGCGGCAGCAGGCGGCCGATCGCGGCCTGGACGAAGTCGTTCAGCATCGCGACGGGCGGCTGACCGAAGGCTCCGCCAGCAACATCTGGGTGGTCAAGGGCGGCCGCGTGCATGCGCCCCCGCGCGATCACCTGATCCTGGAAGGCATCCGCTACGGGTTCATCCAGGAGCTGTGCGAGCGCGCCTCGATCCCGTTCCAGATCCGGATCATTTCGATGGACGAGGCGCGCGCTGCCGACGAGCTGATGCTGAGCGCCGCCACGCGCGAGTTGCTGCCGATCGTCGAGCTCGACGGCCGGCCGATCGGCGACGGGCGACCGGGGCCGGTCTACCGGGAGCTGCGCCGCGGATACGACGCGGCCATCGACGCGCTGTAGCATCGGCTGCCGCACTGCACCGCGGGACGATCCCATGGCCGAGCAGGAAAGCCTGATCCAGTATCCGACCGACTTTCCGATCAAGATCGTCGGCGACAACCAGGAGGGCTTCGAAGCGGCGATCACGCAGGTGCTGCGGACGCACGCGCCGGACTTCGACATCACCTCGATCCAGGTGCGCGAGTCGCGCGCCGGCAAGTACCTGTCGATAAGCGCCACCATCCACGCCCGCTCGCGCGCGCAGCTGGACGCGCTGTACCTCGAATTGACCAGCCACCCGATGGTGCGCGTGGTGCTTTGACGCAGGACCCGGACCCGGCTTACCGGCGCTCTTCCGCCGTGGCCAGATCGGCCACCCGCGATTCCAGGTCGACCGGATCCTCGGAGGAGGCCCGGGCGACGTCCTGGTCGATCAGGCCGGCGGCCACCAGCCCGGCCAGCGAATGATTCAGCAGGTGCGACAGCGGCGCCCGCCGATCGATTTCACCCTTCAGCTGCAGCCACTTGCCGTCGCGGATCAGCGCGCGCGACTTGGGGTTCACGGTCATGATCTCGTGCGCCAGGTGGCGGCGCTTGCCGTCGCGGCTCGGCAGCAGCGTCTGGCTGATCACGCCCGCCAGGAACGCGGCCGTATCGCTGAGCGCCTGGTGGCGGAATTCGATCGGGTACAGGTCCTGTATCCGTTGCAGCGTCTTGGCGGCCGAGCTGGTGTGCAGCGTCGCGAACACCAGGTGGCCCGAGCTGGCGGCGCGGAACGCCGCCTGCAAGGTCGCGAGATTGCGGATCTCGCCGATCACGATCACATCCGGGTCCTGCTGCAGCGTGTGTTCGACCGCCAGCTCGAAGGTGGGAACATCGAAGCCGACTTCGCGCTGCTGGATCAGGCAGCGCCTGGACTCGAACCGGTACTCCACCGGCTCCTCGATCGTCACGACCCTCAGGCTCGCCTGGCCGTTCAGGTACTCGATCAGCGCCGCCAGCGTGGTCGATTTGCCGGCCCCGGTTTCACCCGTGATCAGGACCAGGCCCCGCTTCAGCACGGCCAGCTCGCTCACTTCCTCGGGAAGTCCAAGCTCCTCGAAGCTCGGCGCCGCCGGACGCAGGCGGCGCAACGCCAGACTGAACAATCCGCCGCGTCCGCTGGCCGTCAGGCCGCCGAAGCGCGTGATCGCAAGGCGGAACGCGACGCCCTGGATCGAAGTCACCGACAGCCGCGTCTGTCCGCCCCCGGCCGCCACGCGGGCCAGGATGTCCTGTGCATCCAGCCCCAGGTCGCGCAACAGGTCCTCGATGTCCGACGACTTGACCGCGGTCTCGTAGCCACGCACGCTGCGCAACCCGTCGGGCAGGCGCAGCTTGGGCGGGACTCCGCAATCGATATGAACATCGCTGACCGCGAAATCGCGCTCTTCGGCGACGTGAATCAACAGGTCGAACAGACGCATCGAACCACCCTCTCGATAGTCGCGCGCGGCGAGGTCTTGTTTTTGCCGGCGGCCTTGACGCATCGTAAGCCGGATAGGGCTTGGCAGGCCACCCCGTCGTGCTCCGGGGTTCATGCTCTTTCCATCGGTTTTTTACCTGCTATTGGGGGGCGGGTAATACTTAACGCGGCGACCGCAGCGCCGCACGCAGCGCATCGAGCGAGGTCGTTCCCTCGGCCAGCCGCTGCAGGCCCCGATCCCAGAGGGTGTGGCCATCGGCCAGCAGCGCCCGCTCCAGCTCGACCGGGTCCGGGGCCGATGCGATCAGTGCGCGCGCGCGCGCGTCGACCTCGATCAACTCGTAGGCCAGCGTCAGACCGGAGTGGCCGGTTTGCCGGCACTGCGCGCACCCTCCGGGCCGGGCCCGCCGGGCGCGCACCGGGAGCCCGTCGAGCCAGGTGTTCGTTGCAGCCGCCAGCGCATCCCGCACCGCTTCCCGGTCATCGGGAGCCGAACATTCGGGGCACAGCCGCGCCATGAGCCGCTGGGCGATCACCAGCGACAGCGCGTCGAGCACTTGTGCGGCCGTCACCCGCAAGCGCCGCAGCTCGTCAATCGCGCTGGCGGCCCGGCCGAGCGCCATTGTCGACAGCACCAGGTGGCCCGCGCGCGCGGCCTGAACCGCGCGTTGCGCCATGGCGGGCGTGGCGATCGTCTTCAGCAGCATGACGGCGCCGTTTCGCCCGGCCGGGCCGAACTCCGCCCGCATCGCCGTCAGCGCGGTGCTCCGGCCGGACCGGGCCGGCCCGACGACCAGCACCAGACCGTCGGGCGCATGGATCGCAAAGCGGATCGCCTCCAGGTCCGCCGCCCCGTACCCGATCCGGTCCAGGGTGCGGTGCGAGGGATTCCGGGCCGTACCGGGCGTCGTCTGAAGACCGGCCGGCCGCGCGTCAGGGCTCGGCGGCCGCGAGAAAGACGTCTTCCGCAACGCGCAGACAGGCACGATGGGCGTTGTCGTGCCAGGGCGGGATGGCGCGACCGACACGGCCGGAGTCGTTCATCGAGTACGAAATCGCGGCCGCGACGTCGGTCAGGAAGCGCACCGGCCGGCACACGACCGCCGCCCGTTCCGAGGGCGCGCTGGGGAAGCTCTGCAGCACGCTGGCGGCCGCAGCGATCAACAGCGTGAAGAACGTCAGGCGGGTCAGCCGCATGGGGTCGCCCGGCGGTCAAGGTCCGACGCGCGGCGGTTGGCCGGCGGCGCCGCGCCCATACTGGACCCAGGTGCGCGAGGGCCCGACGTCCTTGTGCAGGGATCCGCGGTCCGGATACACGCCCAGCCCTCCGACCTGGAACTGGCGGGCCAGCTGCAGGTTGTCCTGGAACGACAGGCCCGCGTAGATGTAGTCGTCGGCGGCGCCGTCGAAATGGACGCTCGGCTCGACGCCGCCGACGCGCCGATTGGTCTGCGGTGTGCGAAAACCCGATAGAAGCACCATCGGACGCGGCGACCAGCGCCGCGCCACCGCGCACTGGATCAGGTAGTTCAGGTTCAGCAGGTCCAGCACGATGGGCCGCTCCACGCCGGCCTGCAGATCGCGATAGATCCGGTTGATCGCCCGATAGCCGTCCGGCTGCAGGGTGCCGTCGGCCCAGTACACGGCGCGCACCGCTTCCTGTGCCTGCGGCCGCGTGATCCACAGCTCGCGCGGCCACCGCAACGAACCCGGGGACGGCCGCGTATGGCCAAAGGCGGCAACGAGCGGCCCGGCACCCGCGACCGCCAGCCCCCCGAGCACCGAGGAACGCAGCAACTGGCGCCGGTGTTCGAAACTCATCGGGCCACGATAGCGGCGCCGGCGGGCGTTCGCGCTACCGCGGGCGGCAGTCCAATAGAATCGGACGGTGCCGGCCGCTGCGCGGCCGTAGCGCCCCGTCCATGCTCCCGGCCGAACCGATCCGACGCCTCCTGGGCCGTGTCCCTTATCTGCCGACCTGGGAGGCGATGTCCGGGTTCACGCTGCAACGCACGGCGGCAACGCCCGACGAGCTCTGGCTGGTCGAACACGACGCGGTCTACACGCTCGGCCAGGCCGGTCGGCGTGAACACCTGATCGCGCCGGGCGAAACGCCGGTGATCGCGACCGACCGCGGCGGTCAGGTCACCTACCACGGACCGGGCCAGGCGATCGTCTACACGCTGATCGACCTGCGCCGGTTGGGCATCACGGTGCGTGAACTCGTGTTCCGGATCGAGCAGGCGGCGATCCAGACGCTGGAGCCGTTCGGCCTGCACGGGCAGCGCGTGCGCGGAGCCCCGGGCGTCTACGTGCCGTACACGGGAGGCAGCGGCGCCGGACAGTTCGAGGGGCTGGCCAAGATCGCGGCGCTGGGCGTACGGATCCGCAACGGCTGCAGCTACCACGGGATCGCGCTGAATGTGGCGATGGACCTGGCGCCCTTTTCCCGCATCGACCCGTGCGGCTATCCAGGGCTGGCAGCGGTCGACTTGGCTACACTGGGCGTGACGCTTTCCTGGACCGATGCCGCCACCCGCCTGTCCGACCGGCTGGCGGCCCACCTGAGACCGTGAACGAGTCCCCGCATCCGCTCAAGCCCGCCGCAAAACTGAAGGGTGCCGGCAAGACCCGGCTGATTCCGATCCGGACCGAGGGCGGCGCGCGCCCCCTTCCAAAGCCGGACTGGATACGCGTGCGGGCCGGCTCCGCCGCCACCCGCTACTACGAGATCAAGGCGCTGCTGCGCGAGCAGCGGCTGCACACGGTGTGCGAGGAAGCGAGCTGCCCGAACATCGGCGAGTGCTTCGGCCACGGGACCGCGACCTTCATGATCATGGGCGACCGCTGCACGCGGCGCTGCCCGTTCTGCGATGTCGGTCACGGCCGTCCCGACCCGCTCGACGCCGACGAGCCGGCGCACCTGGCCGAATCGGTGGCGCGGCTGCGCCTGCAATACGTGGTGGTCACGTCGGTCGATCGGGACGACTTGCGCGACGGCGGCGCCGGGCATTTCGCCGATTGCATCCGCGCGATCCGCCAGGCCTCGCCCGCCACCCGGATCGAAGTGCTGGTGCCGGATTTCCGCGGCCGCCTGGAGCGCGCGCTGCCGATCCTGCAGGACACGCCGCCGGACGTGATGAACCACAACCTGGAAACCGTGCCACGGCTGTACCGCAGCGCGCGCCCGGGCGCCGACTACGCCCATTCGCTCAGGTTGCTGCGCGAATTCCGGGAACACGTGCCCTCGGTGCCGACCAAGAGCGGGCTGATGGTCGGCCTGGGCGAGACCGACCCGGAGATCCTGCAGGTGATGCGCGACCTGCGCGCGGCCGGCGTCCAGATGCTGACGATCGGGCAGTACCTGGCGCCCAGCGCGAGCCACCTGCCGGTGCTGCGTTACGTGCCGCCCGCGACCTTCCAGATGTACGAGCGCGAGGCGCAGGCGCTCGGATTCGCGCACGCCGCCTGCGCGCCGCTGGTGCGCAGCTCGTACCACGCGGATAGGCAGGCGAAGAGCGCGGCGGTCAATCTACCCTCGCCCTGACGCAACGCCCTCACCCTGTGCGGCCCTCGCGAACGTCCAAGCGCTTGCGTTCCGTCAGGGCGGCGAGGCAGCGCGGATCAGCGCGCCCCGAGCGGACGCACGGGCGCCCGCACCTGGACCTGCAGCCGCTTGCCGGTCGAGGATTCGACGAAGGTCAGCGTCAGCTCGACCGTGTCGCCTTCCTTCAGCGGGCGGGCCAGCTGTTCCAGCATCAGGTGATCGTGACCCGGCGCCAGCTCGACCGTGCCGCGCGCCGGGACCGGCAGCGATGCGAGCGTGCGCATCCTCATCAGATTCCCGTCCATCGTCATTTCGTGCACGCTGCAGCGCGCCGCCACCGGCGCGGTGACCGAGATCAGCCGCACATCGGCATCGCTGCGCAGCTTCATGTACGCCGCGGTCGCCGTCTGGCCCTCGACGGTGCCGCGCACCCACGCATCGAGCACGGTCACCTGCGCGGCCCCGGCCGGCGCGATGCCGATCGAGAGCGCCAGCGCAAGGGTCAGCCGAAACCACAAGGCGATCCGGCTCACGGCCCAGCCGGGTAGGAGTGGGCCGATGGCGAGGTCAGCGGGTTCGGGGCCCGGGTCGCGTACGCGTGCGCGCCCGCGCTGTTGGTCGCCGCATACATCGGCAGCGCGCCGGTGCCGACCAGCGCGAGTCCCTGGTTGTCGCCCAGAAACAGCGCGGGGCTGATGCCGAACTGCCGGTTGTTGTTCGTCAGCGGCGCCTTGTTCAGGTCGAACGGGCTCTGCAGGCGCAATTCCTTCCATGTCGCGCCGCCGTCCGACGATTCGGTCAGCCAGGCGCTCGTGCTCAATGTGGCCGAACCGGCCGCGTAATCGCGCAGGTCGTAGTAGGTCACCGCCAGCACGCCCCCCGGCAGGTAGCGCACCGTCGGACTGAATGCCGCCGCCGTCTTCACGCCGTTGATCTGCCGCAGCGACGTGCTCCACGCGGCGCCGCCGTTGGTCGACACCGACAGCGCAACGCCGTCGAAGGTGCCTGCGTTGAACGACTGCTGCCACACCGCCGCCAGGTTGCCGCTGGCCGGATCGACCGCGATCTGCGCGATGAACGGGCTGTCGCGGATCGCCGGACCGGCCGCGATCGGATCCGGCGTGCCCACCGACGTGATATTGGCGACGCTGACCGGTGCCGACCAGGTGGCACCGTGATCGCCCGAGCTCACGACCTGCAACACGGTGGGCGTGGTCGACGTCGTCAGCGCGACCAGCGTGAAGAAATCGAGCACGCGGCCGTTCGGCAGCACCACGATCTGGTTGCTGAAAGCCTGGTTGCCGACCCCCGGGTCGTACAGCACGTGCGGTGCGTTCGCCCCGGTGGTGGGCCACGTCACGCCGCCGTCGGGCGAGATCGCGATCCACGCCGGCATGCTGTTGGGAGAGCCGGATACGGAGTCGATCCCGTTGGTCAGGCGGTCCCACACCAGGTACGCGTTGCCGAACGGATCGAAGGCGATCGAATCGCGGTCGTTGAAAAACAGGGTCGGGCCCGGGTTGGTGTCCTGGAACACCTGGACCGGCGTGCTCCAGGTAACGCCGCCGTCGGTGGAACGGGACACCAGCACGGCGCTCAGGCCGCCGGTGGACGCGAAGCCACCGGCCGTGTAGCCATTGGCCGAGAACGCGAGCGCGCTGGCGAGCACGACACCGCTTCCGGCATAGGTCACCCAGGGGTCGGACGTGCGGTCGTATTGAGCGCCCGGACCGGCGCCCGGGCCGCACTTCGAAAACGGCAGCACGATCGGCGCGCCCCAGGTGGCCCCGCCGTCGGCCGAGTTCGCCGTCAGGATCGCGCGGGCGCCCAGGCCGGACCATCGGTCCTGCTCCCAAACACCGACCAGGGACCCGCCGGGAATCGCGGCCAGCTGCGGCTGGACCGCCGATCCGGACGTGTAGGTCTCGCTGGTACCGGTCGGCACCGCGGTGCCGCAGTTCGTCGCCAGCGGGCTCGCGCCCGATACCTGGGTCGACACCGGCGATGACGAGCCGGACGAAGCCGAGGGTCCACCGTTGCCGCCCCCGCAATGGGACAGCAGCGCCAGGGCGACCAGCGACAGGACGGGACGAACGGGGGAGCGGTTCATCAGGAGGATTCTGACATTTCCGCGGCTGGCGTCGCGCCGGGCGCGACCCCGGTCGCCACCCTGTCTCCTGTCGTCCGAACGGATGGATCTACCGGCCGGCGCCCTGCGCCTGATCCGAATCGACCTGAGGGGGCAAGGGGCAATCGAGCGCGGCGCACAGCGTGCGCAGGCAGCTGGCCGCCTTCCAGTTGGTCGAATCGTCCACGAACGCGACGGCGGCACACGCCTTGATGAAGGTCGGCTTCGCAAGGGGTGCCAGCAGGTTCAGCCGGTGGAATGCTGCCGACACCTTGTCCAGCGCCAGCTGATCGCGCCCCGCCAGCGGCTGCGGGTCGATGCCCTGCAGCAGGCGGGCGCCGGCCTGGTACGCGTGCGCCGGCGCATCGGGCATCCGCACGGCGGCCACCAGCGAAAGAACCAGCCGCGCTTCGTCCGCGAGATCGCGCATCGATGCGTAGCGGTCCGGCCGGGCGGCGGTTCCGAGGCGCGCCTCCAGCACCGTGTACAGCAGAAACTCGGGCAGCGTGACCCGGCCGTCGGCGGCGATCAGCGCGCGCGCCAGGTCGAGCAGGCGCTGGCGCGCCGCGGGCGGCAGCTTGCGCAGCGTCGGCGATGCCAGGTCGACCAGCGGTAAACGCCAGCCGGGCGGCATCTGCGCCGCCGCGTTCCGGATCGCTTCCACCTGCGCCGCGGCATCCGGTCCGAACGCCGGGCCCACCATCTGCTCCTGGCGCTGCGCCATCGCCTGGTCCTGGTCGATCAGCAGCCCCAGCACGAGCAGCTGCGCGCCGGTGGTGTCGGACAATGCCTGCCGCAGACCGAGCGACTCGACGCGCTCCAGCAGCTGTTCCACGAACGGGCGCGACTGGGCCTGTGGCCTTCCGATGGCGGCCGACATGACGGCGCCGGTGGCCGCGCCGGCCAGGCCGGTAACGGGACTGACGGACTGCTCCGCCCCGGCCACCGGGGCGGAGGCGGCAGCCCCGGTCGCGAATTGCAACGGGGGCAGCTCGGGCGCCTGCGGCGCCGCCGCCGGCCCGGTCCAGACCGTCAGCTCGGGGGCCGGCAGGAAATCCATCGGGCGCCCGTAGATGCGCCGGATGCGCTCCTCCAGCGCCGGGTGGGTGGCCAGCCACCCGCTGGCGAAGTTCGGCCGCGCCGGTGCCATGAACATGTGCGACAGCGTTTCCGCGTGCGGATGATCGATCTGCCCGCCGGCGCTGTCGCCCAGTCCTCCGATCTTGCGCAGCGCGCCGCCGATGCCGTCGGCGTTGCGCGTGAACTGCAGGCTGCTGGCGTCGGCCAGGAACTCGCGCTGGCGCGACACGCCCGCCTTGATCAGGCGCCCGAAGAAGACGCCGATGGAGCCGATGGCGACGATCGCAAGTCCGACCAGGAACAGCACGTTGCCACGATCGCGCGAGTCGCTCGAAATCCGGACCCGGTCCATGTCGGCCAGGAACCGGCCGAACAGCGCGAGCATCAGCAGACCCTGCAGCAGCCCGATCAGCCGGACGTTCAGCGCCATGTCGCCGTTCAGGATGTGACTGAACTCGTGGCCGATCACGCCCTGCAGTTCATCGCGGTTCAGCCGGGTCAGGGTGCCGTGCGTCACCGTGATCACGGCGTCGCGCGGGTTCAGCCCCGCGGCGAACGCGTTGATCGTGTCCTGCCGCTCCAGCACGTACACGCGCGGCGTCGGGATTCCCGAGGCGAGCGCCATCTCCTCGACCACGTTCAGCAGGCGCCGCTCCACCTGGTCCCGGCTGGAGGGATCGACCGGGCGGGCGCCGACCAGCCGCGCCACGGCCTCGCCGCCTTCGCGCATCGCCAGGATCTGCAGCAGGCTGCCCCCGACGATCATCAGCAGCACCACGCCGGTGGTGGTGGGCACGAAATAGCTGGGCAGCGCATCCAGCCCCTGGCGCGCCCACGCACCGTGGGGCTTGAACACGTACAGGTAAGCGGCACCCAGCACCACGTTGACCGCGATCACGATCGCGATCACCGCAGCCCCGAACAGCCAGATCAGGCGCCGGCTGGTCCGGTGGGCGGCGTGCTGCTGCTCGAAGAACGAGGTCGCCGCCAAGGAACGCGCCTCAGAACTGGACCTTGACGGCCTTGCGCTCCTCGTCGCTTTCGGTGGCCTTCAACAGCTCGGCCGCCTGGAATGAGAACATGCCCGCAATGAAGTTCGACGGGAACTGCTGCACCGCATTGTTGTAGGTCATCACCGAGTCGTTGAAGGCCTGGCGGGCGAACGCGATCCGGTTCTCGGTGCTGGTCAGCTCCTCGGTGAGCTGCATCATCGTCTGGTTGGCCTTCAGATCCGGGTAGGCCTCGGCCACCGCGAACAGCCGCCCCAGCGCGCCGCTCAGACCTCCCTCGGCCGCCGACAGCTGGCGCATCGCTCCGGCGTTGGCCGGATCCGCCGACGCCGCGGTCTGGGCGGTGACCGCCGAGTTGCGCGCCTGGATCACGGCCTCCAGCGTCTCGCGCTCGTGCGCGATGTACTTCTTGGCGGTCTCGACCAGATTGGGGATCAGGTCGTAGCGGCGCTTCAGCTGCACGTCGATCTGCGCGAAAGCGTTCTTGAACTCGTTGCGCTGCGCAACCAGCCGGTTGTAAGCGCCCACCAGAAAGAACGCGAGCGCCGCGAGCAGCGCCAGAAAAACGATCATCCCCATCTTCGATCCTCCCCCGGGCCTGTCCCCTGCGCCGCCCGTGTTCGCCGGTCGGCAGGGCGGCGCACAGACTACCCGTGAACCGAGGTCGGACGCAATGGCGGCTGGCCGGCGGCTGCGCTGCGGCATTTGGTGGCATCATCGCCGCCGGGGATGCGGCGCCTCGGGCGCCAGGGAGGACCGATGAAAACGGCCTGGTGGCGCCATCTGTACGTGCAAGTGCTGTGCGCGATCGCGGTGGGCGTGGCCCTGGGCCGCTTTTATCCCGATTTCGCCGTTTCGTTCAAGCCGCTGGGCGACGGCTTCATCAAGCTGATCAAGATGATGATCGCGCCGATCATCTTCTGCACGGTCGTGACCGGAATCGCCAGCATGGAGAACCTGAAGAAGGTCGGCCGGGTCGGCGGAAAGGCGCTCATCTACTTCGAAGTGGTCAGTACCATCGCGCTGCTGATCGGCCTGGTCATCATCAACGTGCTGCAACCGGGCGCCGGGGTGCACGCGGACCCCTCCAAGCTCGACGTCGGCCAGATCGCCAGCTACACGACCGCGGCCAAATCGCAAAACGCGGTCGAGTTCGTGCTGAACATCATTCCCGCCACCATCGTCGACGCCTTCGCCAAGGGCGACATCCTGCAGGTGCTGCTGTTCGCGGTGCTGTTCGGCTTCGCGCTGTCGATCGCCGGCGAATCGGGGCGCGCGGTGGCGCGGCTGATCGAGCAGATCTCGCATGGCCTGTTCATCGTGGTCGGCTTCATCATGAAGCTCGCCCCCCTGGGCGCGTTTGGCGCGATGGCGTTCGTCGTGGCGAAATTCGGGCTGGCCTCGCTGTCGAACCTGGCGGCGCTGATGGGCACGTTCTACCTGACCTGCCTGGTGTTCATCCTGGGGGTGCTGGGGCTGATCGCCGGACTGACCGGATTCTCGATCCTGCGCTTCATCGTCTTCATCAAGGAGGAGCTGCTGATCGTGCTGGGAACTTCGTCCTCGGAAACGGTGCTGCCCCGCATGATGGCCAAGATGGAGCGCCTGGGATGCTCCCGCTCGGTGGTCGGGCTGGTGATCCCGACCGGATACTCGTTCAACCTGGACGGCACGTCGATCTACCTGACGATGGCCGCCATTTTCATCGCGCAGGCCACCGACACGCCGCTCACGATCTGGAACCAGCTCACGCTGCTGGGCGTGCTGATGCTGACCTCCAAGGGGGCGGCCGGGGTCACCGGCAGCGGGTTCGTGACGCTGGCCGCGACGCTGGCGGCCATTCCGACGGTGCCCGTGGCCGGGCTGACGCTGATCCTGGGGATCGACCGCTTCATGTCGGAGGCGCGCGCCCTGACCAACCTGATCGGCAACGGCGTGGCCACCGTCGTGATCGCGCGCTGGGAGAACGAGCTCGACCGCAAGCGGCTCGCGCAGGCGATGGCCGGAGATATCGAGACGGAGTTGGAGCTTGAAACGAGGCGGCGTGGCGCGGCAGCGTCCTGAGCGCCCTCACCCCCTCCCCTCTCCCGCTTGCGCGGGCGAGGGGCGATCGAGCGCCTGTAGATTCATTTCGGGGGTTCGCTCTTTGGGCTGTTAGCGGACTCGCTGGCCTGGTTCTTCTTGATCTGCTCCACGTCCTGGTCGGTGATCAGGTCGAACAGCTTCACGACCCGCCGCACCCCGCTCACGCGGCTGGCCGCCTTGGCGGCGGCTTCGCCTTCGGCCGGCGTGACTTTGCCGAGCAGGTAGACCACCCCGCGATTCACCGTGGTCTTGACCACGCCGGTCGGAACGCCGTCGGCCTCGAGCAGCGTGGCCTTCACCTTGCCGGACAGGATCGTGTCGTCGGTGCGGTCGCCCAGCGTGGCCAGGTCGCCCACCGTCAGCTCGTTGACCACCTGGCGCACGTTTTCGACCTTGGCGGCGACCTGCTCGGCCAGCGCGCGCTGCTCGGCCGTCTTCACCTCGCCGGCCAGCAGCACCTTGCGGTTGTAGCTGGTCACGTCGGCGTTCATGGCGCCCTTCGGGATGGTGTCGATCAGGGCGCTGTTCACGCGCGATTCGATCTTGCTGTCCTCCAGCTGGATCCCGACCGAGCGCCGGTCGGTCGCGACCACACCGGTTCCGACGGCCGCTGCGCCGATCACCGGCACCACGCAGCCGTCCAGCAGCGCGACGGCGAACAACGCGACCACGACCCACCCGACTGTCCGTTTCATCCTGATTCCTCCTCGGCGCCGAAGGCGGCGCGTAGCCATTCAAACCGGTCCGCCTCGGCGATCACGACATCGAACCGGCACGCAGGCCAGCGGTCGCCGAAGTGGCGCTGCAGGTACTGCTGCGCCGCCAGCCGCAAGCGGCGCCGCTTGGCCCGGTCGATGCTGGCCGCTGCCAGCCCGCGCCGCGCCCGGCTGCGCACTTCGACGAACACCAGCGTCGGGCCGTCCCAAGCGACCACATCCAGCTCGCCGACACGATAGCCGACCTGGCGCGCCTCGATCCGCAGCCCGTGCCGTTCCAGCATTGCGCACGCGGCCTGCTCGGCCACATCGCCGGCCCTCTGCCGCCCGCTGCGCCCCGCCCCCATCGGCATCGATCTCCGCCGGACCACCATTCTGCCGTCCCAGACCCGCGAGCGGGCCATTGGTTCCGGCAACGCGAAAATTCGATGCGGGGACATTTGCCGCCGCCGGTCGCACCGACCAGAATGCATGCTGCCGCAAGCCCAGACCCTGTGGCTGACGCTGCCGAGTGAGGCGAAATGGATGATCCCGATACCCCCGACACATGGGCCCGCCAGCCGCTGTGGGCCGCTTCCGGCCTGGAGCAGCAGCAGCTGCCGCACGCATTGTATGTAGTGGCCACGCCGATCGGCAATGCGGCCGACATCACGCTGCGCGCGCTCTGGGTGCTGCGCCATGCGGACTGCATCGCGGCCGAGGACACGCGGGTGACGGCCCCGCTGCTGAAGCGCTACGACATTCGCGCCCGTCCGCTCGCGCTGCACCGGCACAACGAGCGCGAGGCGACCGGCAAGATCCTGACGCGGTTGTCGCAGGGCGAACGGGTCGCGCTGGTCAGCGATGCGGGAACGCCGGGCGTATCCGACCCGGGGGCCGTGCTGGTCCAGGCGGCGCTGTCGGCAGGACATCGCGTGGTCCCGGTCCCGGGTGCGAGCAGTCTGACCGCGGCGCTGTCGGCCGCCGGGCTGAACGCGGCCGGCGTGTGCCTGCTCGGTTTCCTGCCCGCGCGCGTGCAGGCGCGGTTGCGCCTGCTGCAGCAGGCGGCGGCGCGCAACGAGGCCTTCGTGCTGTTCGAGGCGCCGCACCGGATCGCGCAGACCGCGCGCGAGCTGGCTTCGGTGCTGCAGCCCGACCGCCGGGTCGTGCTGGCGCGCGAGCTGACCAAGCTGTTCGAAGCCGTGGTGCAGACCACGGCCGGCGAACTGCCGCGGGTGGTCGGCGAGCAGGGCGAGCGGGGCGAATTCGTGGTGGTGGTGGACTGTGCGCAGCCGGTCGCGCCGGCATCGGCCGCGCTGGACGAGACCACGCACCGCTGGCTGCAGGCGCTGGCCGCCGAACTGCCGGCGTCGCGCGCCGCGGCGATCGCGGCCAAGGTGACCGGCCTGCCGCGCGAAACCGTCTACCGCGCCGTGCTGGCGGATCGGGAGTGAGCGCTCTACAGGACGGTCGCGCCGGCCACCACCTGGGCGATCACCGCGGTGAGCTTCTTCGCGTACGCGATATGCAGGAACTCGTTGGGCCCATGCGCATTGGACTGAGGGCCCAGCACGCCGGTGATCACGAACTGGGCGCGCGGGAATCGCTCGCCCAGCATCGAGATGAAAGGAATTCCCCCGCCCTCGCCCATCCAGACCGGCTCCAGGCCGAAGGCATCGCTTGACGCCTGGACCAGCGCCTCCTTCAGCCACGGCGCGGTCGGCGGCGCGTCCCAACCGGTGCCGGCGCTTTCCAGTTCGAAGCGCACCCGCGCCTGGTACGGCGGGTCGGCTTCCAGCACCTGCTTCAGGCGCTGCCCCGCGCGCCCGGCGTCCGCGGTGGGCGGCATGCGGACGCTCAGCTTCAGCGCCGTCCCCGGCCGCAGCACGTTGCCCGCCTCCTTCAAGGGAGGCAGCCCGGCGGCGCCGATCACCGACAGCGTGGCTCTCCACGTGCGGTTCAGGATGGCCTCGACCGGATCGGTCGTGACCGGGCGCACCGACTCCTCGGGCGGCGCATCGGTGTCGCGGCGGGCCCAGGGAAACTGCTGCCAGACGCGGTCGCCCAGCACGGCGGCCGCGGTTTGCGCCTGCTCCAATCGATCGGGCGGAACCGGCGCCTGGAACACCGGGTCGCGCAGCTTGCCGGTGCGCGAGTCGTCGATCCGGTCGAGCAGCGTCCGGATGATCCGGAACGAGGACGCCGCGATGCCCGAAGCGTTGCCGGAATGCACGCCTTCGCGCAGCACGTCGACGCTGAGCACGCCCCCGACCAGGCCGCGCAGCGAGGTCGTCACCCACAGCCGCTCGTAGTCGCCGCAGCCGGAATCCAGACCGATCAGCAGTCCGACCTGGCCCAGCCGGGGCATCAGCAGGTCCAGGTAGGCGGGCAGGTCGAAGCTGCCGCTTTCCTCGCAGGTTTCGATCAGGCCGACGCAGCGGGGGCGCGGCACGCCGGTCGTGTCGAGCGCGGCGAGCGCTGTGAGCGCCGCGTAGACCGCATAGCCGTCGTCGGCGGCGCCGCGGCCGTACAGGCGGCCGTCCTGGAGCACCGGCTGCCACGGCCCCAGTCCCGTGCGCCATCCGGACATCTCGGGCTGCTTGTCCAGGTGCCCGTAGAACAGCACGGTCCGATCACCGGCCGGGCCCTCGCGCGTGGCCGCAGCATCGAAGAAGAGGCACGGCGTGCGGCCCTCGATGGAAACGATCTCGGCCTTCAGCCCCCGAACCGGCTGGGCCGTGACCCAGGCGAGCGCGTCGCGCGCGACGCGCTCCAGATGGCCGTGCGCGGCCCACAGGGGATCGAACGCGGGCGACTTGGCCGGGACCCGGATGTAGTCGCCCAGACGGGCGACCAGGTCCTGGTCCCAGCGGTCGTCGACGAACTGGCGTGCGGCGGGGGAGAGCACCGTGTCTCGGGCGCAGCGCGGGTGAAGGCGCGGGCGCAAGCATACCCGGCCTGCTGGCGCGCGGGCTCAGCCGGTCAAGGCACCGAGCACGCGCTCGCGGATCTCGCCCATCGCGCCCAGGCCTGAGATTTTCCGATAGCGCGGCGCGTTCGCCTCGCCGCTGCCGGCCCGCGTCCGGTAGTAATCGACCAGTTGGGCCGTCTGCTGGCGGTAGACCTGCAGCCGCTTGCGGACGACTTCTTCGCGATCGTCGTCGCGCTGAACCAGCGGCTCGCCGGTCGCATCGTCCTGGCCCTCCTGTTTCGGCGGCTTGTGACGAACGTGATAGGTACGGCCGCTGGCCGGGTGCACGCGGCGCCCGGCCATGCGCTCGATGATCTCCGCGTCCGGCACGTCGATTTCCAGCACCGTGCCCACGCCGACGCCGGCGCCGCGCAGCGCATCGGCCTGCGCGATGGTCCTCGGGAAGCCGTCGAACAGATAGCCGCCGGCGCAGTCGGGCGACTGCAGCCGTTCCTTCACCAGACCGATGATCAGATCGTCCGACACCAGATGGCCGGCGTCCATCGTCGCTTTGGCCGCGAGGCCGAGCGGGGTGCCGGCCTTGACGGCGGCGCGCAGCATGTCGCCGGTCGATATCTGCGGAATCCCGAATCGCTCGCAGATGTACAGCGCCTGCGTGCCTTTGCCGGCCCCGGGCGGCCCCAACAGGATGATGCTGACCGTCACGTACGTTTCTCCCGCCCGTCGAAGCGAACGGCCCGCTCCGGGCTGTGTGCAACCATCGACCGCGCCGTGACCTGAATCTTCATCGTTGTGGCCCCGTGCGTCCACTCCCATCTGCGAGGAGCGTGGCCAACGATTCCGGATGAGCGCACCGCAGCATCGGCCGTGAAAGATTGGCATTACGAGGGGCGGGCATCCCCGCATCGGCGCGGGATCCTCAGCGCACGAACAGCGTCGTGGGGCGGGCCAGGAATTGCTCGAGCAGCCGCGACCAGCGCAGCGCCACCGCCCGCTCGGAGGCCTCGCCGACCAGCACGCGGCTGAATCCGGCCTGCATCTCGATGCGCGGAGCGCGCAGCTCGGGCGGCAGCGCCGCAGCCTGGGGCGAGGTCAACAGCAGCGCCAGGCGATCGCGCAGCGCCTCAGCGTTCAGCGCCTCCTTGAATGCCCCCACTTGAACCGACCAGCGTTGCACTGGCGCGCCGGCGGGCGCCGGCGGATCACGGGTCGCAATGCGGGCGATCGGATCGGGCGGCGCAGCAGCGGCCGGCTGACTGGCGAGTACCGACTCGGAGCCCGGCGGTGCGACCGCGAAAGCGACGGCCGCCGGTTCGGCGGCAGCCGCGGCGGACTTGTCCGCCGTAGCCGCGGCGGGAGCCGTGGCCAAGGCGGAGGCGGCCCGCGCGATCTGCCTGGGCAGGATCCGCTCGACTTCGACCTCGCCGCTGCCCGGAGCGGCCAGCCCGAGCCGCGTGGCGGCCGCGTACGACAGGTCGATGATCCGGTCGTGCACAAACGGTCCGCGGTCGTTGATGCGGACGACCACGGATCGCCCGTCCGACACGCGGGTGACGCGCGCGTAACTCGGAATGGGCAGCGTCGGGTGGGCCGCGGTCATCGCGAACATGTCGTAGCGCTCCCCGCTGGCGGTGCGATTGCCCTGGAACTGGCGCCCGTACCACGACGCGATGCCGCGCTGGCGAAACGGCGCCTCGGACGTGTCCGGCACGAACGCGCGGCCCAATGCGACGTAGGGGCGGTTGGCAAACGGGTTCAGCGGCTCGTCGCGCGGGACCGCGTCGGCAGTGGCCATCAGATCCGGCGGCACGTGCTCGGGCGGCCCGTCCTCCCGGTAGAAGCCGCCGGGTCGCTGTGGCGCCGACGCGCAGGCCGCCAGCAGCAGCGCGGCGGCGAGGGCGAGCGAGCGCGCGGCGGGCCGGACGGCCCGCCGGCTCACATCTGCACCATCTTGCGATGGCTCTGCACGCACATCAGCATCCCGCACGCCATGCCGAGCGTGACCAGGGCGGTGCCGCCGTAGCTGATGAACGGCAGCGGCACGCCCACCACCGGCAGGATGCCGCTCACCATCCCCATGTTCACGAACGCGAACGTGAACAGGATCATCGCGATCGAACCGGCCAGCAGACGCGTGAACGGCGTTGCGGCCTGGTGGGCGATCGTCAGGGCGCGGGCCACCAGCGCCAGGAACAGCACCAGCAGCACCAGGTTGCCGACCAGCCCGAACTCCTCGGAGTACACCGCGAAGATGAAGTCGCTGGTGCGCTCGGGAATGAATTCCAGGTGGGTCTGGGTCCCCTGCATCCAGCCCTTGCCGAAAAAGCCGCCGGAGCCGATCGCGATCATCGCCTGCAGCGTGTGGAAGCCCTTGCCCAGCGGATCGCTCATCGGATCCACCAGCATCAGGATCCGGTTGCGCTGGTAGTCGTGCATCAGGGTCCAGGCCACCGGCAGCGATGCCAGCGCCCCGCCGAGCATGGCGCCGAGCCACATCCACGGAAGTCCCGCGAAGAAGATCACGAAGAATCCGGCCGCCAGCACCAGCAGCGCCGTGCCGAGGTCCGGCTCGCGCACGATCAGGGCGACCGGAACCAGCACCAGCAGCGCGGCCACCGCGAAGTCCCTCCTGCGCACCGCCCCCTCGCGGCGGTCGAAATACCAGGCCAGCATCAGCGGCACGCCGAGCTTCATCATTTCGGCGGGCTGGACCCGCATCACCCCCAGGTCCAGCCAGCGCTGCGCGCCCTTGACCGACACGCCGCCCACCAGCACCCCCACCAGCAGCAGCAATCCGACCACATACACCGGCAGCGCCAGCCGCTTCAGCATCCGCGGCGACAGCCCGGCCACCGCGATCATCAGCGCGGCCGCCAGCCCGTAATTGCGCAGCTGCTCGCCGAACCGGCCGGGGTGGTCGGACGCCGCCGAGTACAGCGTCGCCAGTCCCACCAGGCTGAGCACGCCCAGCACCGCGAGCAGCACGGGGTCCAGCTCCGGCAGGCGGCTGCGCAACCAGGGGCCGACCCGGTGCCCGATCGGTTCGCTGCTCATCGGCGCACCTTCGCGTCCTGGCGGGACGCCGCCGCGACCGGCTCGACCCCATCGTCGTGCGGGGCCGGCGCGCCCGCCGGGGGCAGCTTGCCGAGCAGGTAATAGTCGAACACCTCGCGCGCGATCGGCGCGGCCGCCATCGCGCCCCAGCCGCCGTTTTCCACCAGCAGCGCCAGCGCGATCTTCGGCCTGGCGCCCGGCTCGGCCGGCGCGAACGCGATGAACAGCGAATGATCGCGATGACGCTCCTCGACCTTGCGCTCGTTGTATTTCTCGTTCTGAGCGATGCCGATCACCTGCGCGGTGCCGGTCTTGCCGGCCGCGTGGTACGGGGCCCCGGCGAAAGCGGCGCGGCCGGTGCCCGTGAGGTTCACGTCGACCATCGCGTTGCGCACGAACTCGACGTTGCGCGGATTGAGCCGGATGCGGACGCTTTCGGACAACACGGTCAGCCGGCGCTTGCCGGTGCTCGGGTCCTCGATGGCACGCACCACGTGCGGCTTCATCACGACGCCGCCGCTGGCGAGCGTCGCGGTGGCGTGCGCCAGCTGCAGCAGCGTGAAGCTGTTGTAGCCCTGACCGATCCCGATCGAGATGGTTTCGCCACCGTACCACTTCTGGTGAAAGCGCCGCTCCTTCCATTCGGACGAAGGCAGCACGCCGGACAGCTCCCCCTCCAGGTCGATGCCGGTGATCTGGCCGAAGCCGAACGGCTGCATGAAATCGTGGATCGCATCGACGCCCAGATCGTTGGCCAGCGCGTAGTAGTAGACATCGCTCGACACCACGATCGACTTGTGCAGATCGACCATGCCGTGGCCGCCGGGCGGTCCGCCTTCGCGGAACTCGTGACCCGCATACCAGAAGAAGCCCGGATCGTAGGTGACGCTGTCGGGCCGGCGCTTGCCCAGCTCGAGCGCTGCCAGCGCCAGGAACGGCTTGTAGGTCGATCCGATCGGGTAGGTGCCGCGCAGCGCGCGGTTCAGCAGCGGCTTGTCGGGCGAGTTGTTCAGGCCATCCCAGCTGAGCGGATCGATGCCGTCGACGAACAGGTTCGGATCGAAGGTCGGCTTGGACACGAACGCCAGCACGTCGCCCGTGTCCGGCTCGATCGCGATGAGCGCGCCACGGCGGTCGCCGAACGCCTTCTCGATCAGCTGCTGCAGCTTGATGTCGATCGACAGCACCAGGTTCTGGCCCGGGACCGTGGCGCTGCGCGCGAGCGTGCGCACCGGGTGGCCGCCGGCCGTGATCTCGACCTGCTCGAAGCCGGTGGTGCCGTGCAGATACTCCTCGTAGCTGGATTCGACGCCGATCTTGCCGATGAACTCGGTGCCTTCGTAGCCGTCCGGATCGGCGAACTGGTCGATGCGCTGCTCGTCGCCGGGACTGATCCGGCCGATGTAGCCCAGTACGTGCGAGGCGGTCTCGCCCAGCGGATACTGCCGGAACAGGCGGGCGCGCAGCTCGACGCCCGGGAAGCGGAAGCTCTGGGCGGCGAAGCGCGCCACCTCCTGGTCGGTCAGTCGGGTGCGGATCGGCACCGAATCGATCCGCTTGTAGTCCTCGATCAGCTTGTGGAAGCGGCGCCGGTCGCGCGCCTCGATCGGGACCACCTTGGACAGGTCGTCGATGGTCCGCTCCACGTCGCGGACCTGGTCCAGCGCGATCTCCAGCGTGTAGGCCGAGTAGTTCTTCGCGATGATCTCGCCGTTGCGGTCCTTGATCAGGCCGCGGTTGGCGGTGACCGGAACCTTCGCGATCCGGTTCTGTTCGGCCTGCGTGTACAGGTCATGATGCCGGATCACCTGCAGCACCGCGAGGCGCCCCAGCAGCAGCGCGAAGCCGCCCAGCACGACCGCCGTGGCTGCCACCAGGCGCGTCCGAAAATAGAAGACCTCGCGCTCCGGGTTGCGCAGAAGTTTCATCTATCGCATTTTCACTTGATCAACGGGACGGCTTCGACGCTAGCTCGGCTGGCCACCGAAAAGCGGGAGGTTCGGCTGCGAGGGGGCTGAGCTGGCCCCCTCGCGCTCCCCCAGCTGATGCAAAGGGCCTGTACCCGACACGCATTATCCTTCAGCCGATCGCCCGCGCCAGCGCAAACGCGGCCGCCGCGGCAAACCCGCCGATGCCGGCCGTCTGCAGCGCCGATTTCAAGGGCGCCGCGCCGGTGAACCGGCCCTTGACGAACCCGAAGGCGGCCAGCGCGACCAGCGTGACGCCGATCGACCACGGCAGCGCCTGGGACGCCGATCCGGTCGCCATGTAGGGCGCCAGCGGAACCAGTCCGCCGAGAACATAGCTGGCGCCGATCGTGAAGGCCGAACGGCCGGCCCGGTTCGGATCGGGCTTTTCCAGGCCCAGTTCGAAACGCATCATGAAGTCGCGCCAGGCGGACGGGTTGGCCTTCAAGCCTTCGATCAGGCCAGCATAGTGCTGCTCGGTCAGGCCATAGGCTCGAAATACTTCGGCAATCTCGGCGATTTCGGCCTGCGGCTTCTCGATGATCTCCTGCTCCTCCCGTACCAGCTCGGAGGCGTAGTGCTCCATCTCCCCCTGGGCCGCCAGGTAGCCACCCAGCCCCATCGCGATGGAACCGGCCACGATCTCGGCCAGCCCGGCTGTCACCACGACCCCGGACCCGGCCACCGCGCCGCTGATGCCCGCGGCCAGGGCGAACGGCACGGTCAGGCCGTCGGCCATCCCGATCACGATGTCGCGCAACAGATCGCTGGATCGGAAATGCGCCTCTGGGTGCAGGTACGAGCTCAAGTCGGCCTCCTTCGAGCGCCTGACGGCGGCGCGGGTATCTTACGGGTCATTTTCCAGGAGGTTTCGATGGACGATCTGGACACGCGCTTTGCCGACTGCCTTCACTTCGCGACACACCGGCGCCGTCCGGGCGAACCGTTCGAGCCGGCCATCGTGAACACCACGATCTACGCGCTGCCCGGCGAGCCGCAGGGTCAGTACCAGTACGCCCGCTGGGCCAATCCGACCTGGACCGCCCTGGAGGACGTGCTCGGGCTGCTGGAGGACGCCGAGACGCTGATCTTCCCGTCGGGGATGGCAGCGGCCGCCGCCGTGCTGTACAGCCAGCTCGGGCCCGGCGACCAGGTGCTGCTGCCGTCCGACGGTTACTACACGGTCCGGACCGCGGCCGACAAATTCCTGGCGCCGATCGGCGTACGGGTGCGCACCTGCCCGACCGCGGCAGTGGAGCGTGAGGCGCTGGATGGGGTGAAACTGGTGTGGGTCGAGACCCCGTCGAACCCGGGGCTGGACCTGGCGGACCTGCGGGCCGTAGCCCAGCGGGCCCGCGCGGCCGGCGCCCTGCTGGTGGTGGACAACACCACGATGACGCCGATCGGCCAGCGGCCGCTGGATCTGGGTGCCGATGCGGTCGTGTCGTCCGACACCAAGGCCGTGAACGGCCACTCGGACGCGCTGTTCGGGCACGTGGCGTCGCGCAATGCCGCTCTGATGGCCGGCGTGCGCGACTGGCGCCGCATCTGCGGCGCGATCCCGGGCGCCTTCGAGACCTGGCTGGTGCAGCGCGGACTGGATACGCTGGAAGTGCGCTTCGCCCGGATGTGCGACAACGCCCAGCATCTGGCCGAGCGGCTGGCGCAGCATCCGAAGGTGCGAGCCGTGCGTTACCCCGGCCTGGCCTCGCACCCGGCCCATGCGCTGGCGCGCAGCCAGATGCGCCGGTTCGGCGCCCTGATCGGCCTGACGCTGGCCAGCGCGGACGCCGCCGAGCGCTTCATCGACGGCTGCCAATACGTGCGGCCCGCCACCAGCTTCGGCGGCGTGCACTCGTCGGCCGAGCGGCGCGCGCGCTGGGGCGAGGCGGTCGACCCGGGCTACGTCCGCTTCTCGGTTGGCTGCGAGCCTGCCGGCACGCTGTGGCGGGACGTGGAGCGCGCGCTCGCGGCGGTACCGGGGTAGCAAGCGACCGTCGTGGGCGTCCTGGCGGCGGCGTGCCGCGTCAAGGCGAATCGTGCACGTCGGCTTGGCCCAGGCCTTCGGAGATCAGTGCGTACAGCTCCGTTTTGTTGATGGCCGCGCCGGCAGCGAGGCGCTTCGCCATCAGGTCCGGTTGCAGCTGCGCTTCGAGTGCCGCGCGAGCCTGAGCGATCAATCGCCGTTCGTTTTCCTGAAGCGGCATCCCCGTGCGCATCTGCTCCGCGTCGCAGGCTCCCAGCAGCAGCGCGGCGATCTCGGCCTGCCCGCGCCGCCAGAACAGGTACACCCACTCCTCGACGAAGTGGGCCCGGGAGCGGCGCATGATCGGCAACGCCTCGCGGGCTGCCGCCGTCGCTTCCTCGATGCACCCGGTCTCGCTCAAAATGCCGACCAGATTGGCGAACACGACGCTCATGTCGCTGTCTGCCGCCGGCCTTTTCCGAAACTCTTCGATGAGCTGACGCACCTCGCGAGCCGCGTCTTCGATCGGCCCGATTTCCCACAGCAGGTCCACCAGCCCGTTGCGGGCGATGGCCTGCAGGCGCCAGTCCCCGGTCGCCACACTCAGGTCGACCGCATCACGATTCAGCGCGAGCGCCTCGGTCGCTCGGCCGTCAACCCGGGCAACGTTACCTTCGCGGCGCACCAGCTGGATGCGAAATTCGGCAGGCCAATCGGGCTGGATCAGACCACGGGCCTCCTCGAGGGTCGCCTGCGCCGACGTGGCGACGTACTGCGCGAGGCGCATCAGGCTGGAAAAAACCCGGCGGGGCTGGCCCAGCGCTTCGTACAGGGACCTGGCGCGGCCCGCCGCCTCCGCCTGCAAGCCCGCAGGAACGCGGCGCTCCATGTTGCCTGCGGCGATGGCACGCCAGTAGCGTGCAGCGAGGGCGCGGTCCACCGATCCGTCTTCCACCATCCGCCGCAGCGGCAGCAACCAGTCGGCGCACTCGGGTGCGTAGTCGATCAGCGCCCCGGCATGCGCCGCCAGACCGACCGCAACCGGCAGGTCGCCGGCATCGCCGGTCGCCCACAGATACGCGGCTCGCAGGTTGTCCAGTTCCGGCAACACCAAAGCGGCATACTGGTCGGTTCGCAACTCGCCATCGAGGTTCGCGTCGTCGACCTTCTGAAGAAAGTCCCGCATGGCCAGGGCGTGCCGTTTCAGGATGACGGGCATCTGCGCTGCCGCCAGTTGTTCCAGGGCAAAGGCCCGTGCCGACTCCAACAGGCGATAGCGGGGCGTCTCGCCGGCGTCCGCCACGACCAGCGATTTGTCCACCAGCGCGCTGAGTTGATCGAGCACGGCCCATTCATCGAGCTGCGCGTCCCCGGCGACCGCTTGCGCCATCCCGCTCGTAAAGCCGCCGGCAAATACGCCCAGACGCCGGAACACCGCCTGCTCGGCCTCGTTGAGCAGGTTGTGGCTCCACTCCAGCGCGGCGCGCAAGGTCTGGTGCCGGCGCAACGTGGCGCGCGAGCCCGCGGTGAGCAGCTTGAAGCGGGCATCGAGCTTCTCGCGCACCGGCCCCAGGCCGAGCGTGGCCACGCGTGCCGCCGCCAGCTCGATCGCCAGCGGCAGGCCGTCCAGTCGGCGACACACGTCGATCACCAGCGGCAGGCTCTCGTCATTGAGCGCGAAGCGCGGATCCGCCGCCCGCACGCGGGCCTCGAACAAGGCCACGGCGCCGAACTCGCGAGCGCCGCGCGCCGTTGTCCCGGACGGCACCGCCAGCGGCAGGATCCGGTACTGTTGCTCGGCGGACAGGTGCAGCGGTTCCTGGCTGGTCGTCATCAGGGCGACGCCCGGTGCACGCTGCAGGACGGCCTGCACCAGTTGCGCGGCCGCGTCGAGCAGGTGTTCGCAGTTGTCGAGCACCAGCAGCAGGGACCGCTGCGCCATGCCCGCGACCAGCTCGTCGAGCGCCACAGCCTGATCCTCGATCGTGATGGCGAGCACCTGCGCCACGGCGTTGGGCAGCAGCGTGGGGTCGGACAGTCCGGCCAGCTCGACCATCCAGACGCCGTCGGGCCAGTGGTTGGAGTGCGAGTGCACCGCCGCCTGCGCGAGGCGGCTCTTGCCGATGCCGCCGGCACCTACGACGGTGACGAGCCGGTGCGATTCGATCAGCGAACGCAGGGCCGCCAGATCGGCGTCGCGGCCGTACAGCGGCGGCAGCTCCTTGGGCAGGTTGGTCAGCGATGCGCCAGGGCCGCCGACCTTGTTTGCAGCCGCTGGCGGGTCCGGCATAGGGGCGTTGCCGTCGGCGCCGCCGTCGACCGTTGCGGTGAAGCGATACCCTCGACCGGGAATGGTGGCGATGGCCTGCGGTCCGAGCAGCTTGCGCAGCGTGCTCACCTGTACCTGCAGGTTGTTCTCCTCGACCACCATGCCGGGCCAGACGAGGTCGAGCAGCTCGTTCTTGGTCACGATCCGCCCGCGGCGCTCGAGCAGCGACTGCAGAACGTCGAACGCGCGCGCACCCAGGGCGACCGGGCGGCCGTCGACCAGCAGCTGGCGCTCCGGGAGCCGCACCTCGGCTCGGTCAAAGCGAAGCGGGACCGTCACCTCCTGCCAACACCCTTGAAGAACGTATAGCAGAACGCGCCATCCGCTTCGGCCGCTCTGTAAAGATCCCGCACGCCGGCATCGAAGGTTTCAGGGTCGATGACGGCGGCCGCGATGGCGGAATCGCGAACGCCCTCGATCATCGCCGTGAAGGTCTTCTTCGTGAGACCCTCGACCAGGTCGGGCCGGCTCGAATCCGCGTACGCCGTGCGCGGCGACACGTGAACCTCCCGCAGGCCCGCCTGGACCATCAGCGGATACAGTTGCCGGCCGATCAGCGCGTTGCCTCCCGCCGACCGTTGCAGCTCGACCAGGCTCTGGATCGCCCTGCGCGCTGCTGCGCTGTCGGGGTGAAAGCAGGTCGAGCCGTGGTCACCCTCGATCACGGTCACCGTGCCGCCCGGCCTGAGCAGCCTTACGAGGGTCGTCAGCGCCTCGACCGGCTGCGCCAGGTGTTCCAGCACGAAGCAGACGAAGACGTGGTCGAAGGATCCGGTAGCGAAAGGCAGGGAAAAGATGTCCGCCTGCCCGAACTGGACGTTGTTGAGGCCGGCCGCCTCGACGCACGCCCTGGCACGTGCCAGCGACGTCGCCGAGACATCGATGGACATGAAGTGCGCTTCCGGGCTGCGTCGGGCCAGGGTGACCGTCTGGGCCCCGACGCCACAACCGGCTTCGAGAACCTCGCTGCCGGCGGGGTACCGGGTGTCGGAGTGCAACAGATCGACCAGCGTCCCGGCCTGATCGAGCAGGCGCTCGTTCTCGCGCGGACGGTAGCCATGCACGTAGGCCTTGTTCACCGCTGCGGCTCCTCGCTCAGGTCCCGGGAGCGGCCTTGTCCGCGCCGCGCTGTTGCAGGTACTTTTCCAAGGTGTGCGAGAGCGACACGAAGTCCGATGGAATCATCAACACCGTGGTGCTGTTGTTTTCCGCTCCGACTTCGGAAATCATCTGCATCCGCCTCAGCTCCAGTGCGGCCGGATTCGCCATGATCTGCGCGGCCGCCGACGAAAGCTTCACCGACGCCTCGAATTCGGCCTCGGCTTTTATGATTCGCGCCCGCTTCTCGCGAATGGCTTCCGCCTGCATTGCCATGACCTGCTGCATGGCCACCGGCAACTCCACATCCTTCATTTCGAACCGCTGGACCTGCAGCCCCCACGCCGTGGTCGAGCTCGCGATGTTCTCGCAGAGCAGATTGTTGATCTTGTTGCGCTCCTGCAGGACTTCGTCGAGGTCGTGCTGCCCGATGATGTTACGCAGGCCGGTCAGGGCCAGCTGGTACACGGCCGCAGGGGCGTCCGCCACTTCGATGACGGATTTGGCCGCATCGACAATCCGGTACCACAGTACCGCGTTGACCTTGATCGTCACGCTGTCGCGCGTGATCGTTTCCTGTTGCTCGGCCGAGACCGTGCGCGTACGGATGTCGATGGTGACCGAGCGCTCGATGTTGAGCGGAATGATCCAGTACAGCCCCGGTCCGCGCAGCGCGACATAGCGTCCCAGCCGGAACACCACTCCGCGCTGGTACTCCTGCGCGATTCGCAAGCCGGACAATACGAGAACGACGACGATGACAGCTGCCGCGATGAACATGAACGCACTCCATGGGGTACCGGTCAGCCTACCGGAGTGCGTATTTTGCGCGTTTGAAATCCAGTCCGCCGCCGCAGCGTCCGACGGTTGGCACCCGGCTGGCGCGATCGCTCAGTTGCTTACGACCGTGCGCTCGTACTCGGCCGCCACTTCGTCCGCGGTCGGATTCGACTTGCCCATCCCGTTGACGAAAACGGCGGGTATCTCGCCTCCGAGAACGTCCGCAGCCCGCCGCATGCCGGCCTGCTGTTCCGGCGACGGATTGTCGATCTTCAAGGAAAACGAGTTGGCGCGCTTGTTCGGAACGCTCATCCCGGTCAGTTTCCGGGACAAGGCATCGGCGCGCTGAGCCTCCTTGGAGGGGCAGTTCACCGGAGCCAGGATCAGCACGGTATTGGCCTGCGCGCCTTCGGGCATGGCCGTGGCGATGAATCCGTTCGGGCTGGGCTGCGCCGACGCGGTACCGTAATTCACGGGCCGGTGCGCATGACCATGCCAGGCATGAACCGCCAAACCGGTTGCGCCAATGATCGCCATCAGCTTCAGGACGCGCATGCCGAACCCCGCGAGTGCCGCAGATGGCGACATTTTTTCGCCTTCCGCCTTAAGTGCAGGCGACGAACTGCGGTGCCGGATCGAGGCAATTCGAGGGGTGCTGGCGCTAGCGCGCGCCGCCGGGGGTGCCGAAGTCGATCTGCTCGGCCGCGGCGATGCCGTTCCTGCGGCCCGGGTAGCTCAACCAGGTCATCGCGATGTTGAGCTCGGCGATGACGTCCGCCGCCTCGATCCTCGCTCCGTTGTCGAGCTCCATGGTGCCGGTGGTGTGCGCGTCCTTGATCAGGGTCAGGTCGTAGCCACGCTCCAGCGCGCCATACGCCGTGGCGCGGATACACCAGTTGGTGGCGGCGCCAGCCAGCGCGATGTGGGTCGCGCGCAGCCTGGCCAGCTCGTCCTCGAGCGCCGTCTGCTCGAACGAAGAGTTGAAGTGCTTGTGGATCAGCGGCTCGCCCGGCGCGGGCGCCAGTTCCGGTACCCACTGCCACTGCGGGCTGCCGTGGGGCAGGTCGTTATCCGAGTGCTGCACCCAAATCACCGGGACGCCCTGGGCGCGGGCCCGCTCGACGGCGCGGGACACGTTGCGGACGATGCGGGGTGCGTCCCACGCATCGCTCACCACACCGGCCTGCACGTCGACGACCAGCAGGACGCCCTTGTTGCCCTCGCGCACCGTTGCCATTGCGATTGCCCCCGAGTGACGAACGGTTCGCCGCTGTGCGGCCGGGCCTTTCAGTGGTCGTCGCGCTCGAAGCGCATCACGCCTTGCGACGGCTCTTCGCAGGACTCATCGTCGAACGCCACGTCTCCGGCCGGGTCGGGCACGCCCGCCGGCCGCAGGCCTCGAAAGTCGAACAAGGCCGCGTCCATCAAGTGCGACGGCACGATGCGCGCCAGCGCGTTGAAGGTGTTCTGAACGCGTCCCGGAAAGCGCCGTTCCCAATCCCGCAGCATCTGGCGCATCTGCCGGCGCTTCAGGTGCTCCTGCGATCCGCACAGGTCGCACGGAATGATCGGGAAGCCGCGTAGCTGGGCGAAGCGCTCCAGATCGTCCTCCTTCACGTAGGCGAGCGGGCGGATCACCATGTGGCGGCCGTCGTCCGACACCAGTTTGGGCGACATCGCCTTCATCCGGCCGCCGTAGAACAGGTTCAGGAAAAAGGTCGCCAGGATGTCGTCCCGGTGGTGGCCGAGCGCGATCTTGCTCGCGCCCACTTCGTCGGCCACCCGGTACAGGATGCCGCGCCGCAGGCGCGAGCACAGCGAGCAGGCGGTCGCCCCCTCGGGAATCAGCCGACGCACGACCGAGTAGGTGTCCTGCGTCTCGATGTGGAACGGCACGCCCAGCCGCCCCAGGTAAGCGGGCAGCACCTCGGCCGGGAAGCCCGGCTGCTTCTGGTCCAGGTTCACGGCAATCAGGTCGAACTTCACCGGCGCCCGGCCCCGGATCGTCATCAGCAGGTCCAGCAGGCCGTGGCTGTCCTTGCCGCCCGACAGGCACACCATCACCCGGTCACCCTCGGCGATCATCGCGTAGTCGGCGATCGCCTGCCCGGTCGTCCGCAGCAGGCGCTTTTCGAGCCTCTGGGCTTCGCGCGCGGCCCGCAGCGCCTGCTGGCGGTCGCCGGCCTCGAACATCGCAACGCTCATCCGGAATCCTTGAAACGCATCACCTCGACCCCGACTCCCGCCACGCCTTCGTACACGTCCGGCTTCTCGGTGCGGACGCGCACCGCCACCACGCCCGGATGCGCCAGCAGCGCGGCGGCCAGGTCGTCGACCAGAGTCTCCTGCAGGTTCACATGGCCCCGCGCAAGCCGGTGCCGGACCGTCTCGCGCACGAAATCGTAATCGATCACCTCCTCAACGCGATCGTGGCGCGGGGTCGAAGCCGCCAGCGCGACGAACAGGTCCACGTTGACGATGAGCCGCTGCGCCCCGGAGCGCTCGCGGTCATATACGCCGATGTTGGCCTCGAACAGCGCGTCGCGCAGGCAGATCCGGCGGCACTGCGCCAGGCGCGGGTCGAGCAGCCAGCTCATCGGCGCAACCCCCGCAGGAACATCACGTCGCGTTCGCTCGGAACCAGGTGCTGGCCGGCGTCGACCAGCAGCGTGGTGCCGGTCACGGCGCGTGCGTGCGCCAGGTAGACCACCGCCTGGGCGATGTCCTGCGGCGAGCTGGCGTAGCCGAGCGCGGTGCGCCGGGACACCCTTTCGAAGTTGCGCACGCTCTGGCGGGGGGCCGGCAGCGTGATGCCGGGCGCCACGCCGACCACCCGCAGTTTGGGCGCCAGCGCCCGCGCCAGCAGCGCGGTGGCCGAGGACAGCGCCGCCTTGGAGAGCGTGTACGACAGGAAGTCCGGGTTCGGATTCCACAGCTTCTGGTCGAGCAGGTTGATCACGACACCTTGCACACCCCGGCCGACGCGCGCATGCAGCTGGTGCGCCAGCAGCACCGGGGCCGCCACGTTCACGCCGACGTGCCGGGCCAGCCGCGCGGCGTCGAAATCCAGCGCCGTGTCCATCTCGAACAGCGATGCGCTGTTCACCACGCAGGTGACTTCACCCAGTTCCGCGGCACACTGCTCCAGCATCGAACCCACGCCGCTCGCCACCGCCAGGTCGCGCTTGATGGTGCAGGCGCGGCGCCCGGTCCTGCGGATGTCGGCCGCGGTGGCCAGCGCGCCGGCGCGGGAACGGCCGTAGTGCACGGCGACGTCGAAGCCGTCGCGCGCCAGCGCGAGCGCGATCTCGCGCCCGATCCGCTGGGCGGCCCCGGTAACCAGCGCCACCGGCTGGCCGGGCGTTGTTCGGCTGGGCTTTGCCTTCGTGACCATCGGCGCGGCCAGTGTACCGTTAGGCAGGTGACCGACACGGCTCCCGCCCGCCCGCCGCCGGCCGACCGGCAACCCGCGCCCGCGCAGGCCGAGGCGATCGCGCACAGCGACCGGCTGGTGGCGAGCATCGCCGAGGAGATCGGGGCCGCCGGCGGCTGGATCCCGTTCGACCGGTTCATGCAGCGGGCGCTGTACGAGCCCGGCCTGGGCTACTACGCGGTCAAGCCGGCCAAGTTCGGGCCGCAGGGCGACTTCGTCACGGCACCGGAGATCTCGCCGCTGTTCGCGCGCGCCATGGCCGCGCAGGTCGCGCAGGCGTTCGAGCATGTTCCGCGGCGCCTGCTCGAATTCGGCGCCGGCAGCGGGGCCCTGGCCGCCGACCTGATCGCGGAGCTGGAGCGCCTGGGCGCAGCGCCGCAACGCTACGCCATCGTCGAAGTGTCGCCGGAGCTGAAAGCGGCGCAGCAGGCGCGGCTGCCCGATCCGAAAGTGCAATGGCTCGATGCGCCGCCCGAGGCCTTCGAAGGCGTGATCCTCGCGAACGAGGTGCTGGACGTGATGCCGGTGAAGCTGTTCGTGCGGCGCGGCGGACAGACGCTCGAACGCGGCGTGCAGGCCAACGGCGCACAGCTGCGGTGGGGCGAGCGGCCTGCGGGCGCCGGGCTGCGCGAGGCGGTGGCGCGGATCGAGAGCGCGGTGGGTCCGCTGCCCGATGCCTACGTGTCCGAGGTCGGACTGATGGCGCGCGCGTGGACCGGGACGCTGGGGCGGTGGCTGCGGCGCGGGCTGGTGCTGCTGATCGATTACGGATTTCCGCAACGCGAGTACTACCACGCCCAACGGGCGATGGGTACGCTGATGTGCCATTTCCGGCACCGGGCCCACGACGATCCGCTCTGGCTGCCCGGGCTGAACGACATCACGGCGCACGTCGATTTCAGCGCAATCGCGCAATCCGCGCGCGATGCCGGCCTGGACCTGCTCGGCTACACCTCGCAGGCGCGCTTCCTGCTCGACTGCGGCTTGCTGGACCTGCTGCGCGAGCCGGCCGGCGCCGCGCGCGCGGCCGAGGCCCTGCGCCTGCTGTCGGAGGCCGAAATGGGAGAGCTGCTGAAGGTGATGGCGCTCGGCAAGGGGATACGGGAACCGCTG
>Ga0209698_10000788_pt1 | contig 36466 bp, 36 predicted proteins | sample LitLauG_LLR_2012_FD_187203 | JGI IMG/M metagenome (GOLD analysis project Ga0209698, IMG submission 187203) | Freshwater sediment microbial communities from Pennsylvania, USA - Little Laurel Run_MetaG_LLR_2012 (SPAdes) (version 2) | ecosystem: Environmental > Aquatic > Freshwater > Creek >... | reverse complement strand
TCTGGGCTGAGTGGGCGAGGATCTCGACGAGGGCGTCGAGGGCCGCGTTCGACTCGCCCCTGTGTCCGGCGAGGACGAACGTCGTCGGATCGGCGTCGAGGATCGGGATAGCGACGATCCCGGCGATGAAGTTCACGAGAACGGCGGCAGAAGACTCGGGGACCGTGGTGATCGCGTCGCGAACGGCGAGCCCCGCGAACACCTCCTGCGGAACCGATGCCTGATCCGGCGTGACGCTCTCCGGCGGTCCCCCGCGGTGGTCGTCAAGGCTCCAGAATCCCGCCCACACGGGGTCGACCAGGCTGCTGTAGCCGACGTAGGTCTGGTCGATCAACTCATCGACCGTCAGCTCGGAGCGCTCGGCGAGGGCATGCGTCCGCGGCGCGATCACAACGCGCGGCTCGGTGCGAATGGCGCGCGTCCACAGGGCGTCGTCCTCGGGCAGCACGTGGCAGATGGTGAGGTCGACGCCGGCGAGCCAGCGCGAGGGCGTCGACGTCGGGAACGGCAGTTCGCGGTAGCGGATGTCAACGTCGGGATGCAGGCGCTCGAACCGCGCGAACGGCTCCGGGCTGTCGAGCCCGGGCGGTGCGCCGACGAACCCGAACTCGATCGCCCCCCCGGCCGCCCGCGCGAGCGCCTCGCCGGTGCGGATCGCCTCCTGTTCGGCGGCGAGCGCCTCACGCGCCTTGACGAGGAACGCGGCGCCCGCTGGAGTGAGTGTCACGCCGCGCGCCTGGCGCTCGAACACCGCGAAGCCGATTTCAGACTCAAGGGCGGCTATCGCCTGGGAGAGCGCCGGCTGCGCCATGCCCAGCTTGGCGGCCGCGCGGGTTATCTGGCCCTCTTCGGCGACCACTACGAAGTAGCGAAGATGTGCCGCCCTGAATGCCATCAGCCGCGCTGCGCCGACCCGCCGTCGGCGCCCTTCCTCCCCGCGAGGAGCCGGGCTCGTCGGCTGTTGGGGACGTATCTGCCGATGCCTGCCATGCGATCAAAGTACCAGCGCGCGAGAACGGCAGGCAGCGGGTTTCCCGCTCTCTGCTGCACCGCTCCCACAAGGGCGTGCCGACGGACCTCCTTCAGGCGCCCTGCCGCGCCCCGCCCTGGCCGCTAACACTTCCCGCGAAGGCCATAAGCGTGTCCACGATCTCGTTGCGGCGGTCGGCGTGCCCGGCGAAGACGATCGTCGTGGGCGGCGCGTCGACGAGCGGGATCGCCCGTATGCCCGTCAGGACGTTGACGATCACGTCCGCCACCGACGCCGGCACCGTCGTGATCGCATCGCGCACCGAGATCGCCGCGAGCACCTCCTGCGGGTTACCGGCGTGATCCGGCGTGAGCTTGGCCGGCGCACCGCGGGCGTCGTCCAGACTCCAGTAGCCGGCCCAGGCCGGGTCGACGAGCGGGCTGAGGCCGATGAACGTCCTGTCCACGACATCGGCGACCGAAAGCCTGCTGCACGAGGCGAGCTCGTCCTCGGCTTTCACGAGGATCACGCGCGGCTCGACCCGGAGCACCTGCGTCCAGACATGCTCGTCTGCGGGCGGGAGATGGCACACGGCGAAGTCGACGTCCGCGAGCCAGTCGGATGTGGACCTGCCGGGGAACGGCAGCTCGTGGTAGCGGATCTCGATATCGGGGTGAGCCTGCGCAAACTCGGCGAGCGGGCCCGGGCTGTCGAGGCCCGGCGGCGAACCCACGAACCCGAACTCGATCGTGCCGCTCGCAGCGCGGGCGAGCCACTCGGCGGTCCTGAGCGCGTCCTCTTCCGCGCACACCGCCTCTCTCGCCTTGTTCAGGAACAGCTCGCCGGCATGCGTGACCGTCACGCCGCGCGAGTGGCGCTCCAGCAGCGGAAAGCCGACCTCCGCCTCGAGGCTCGCGATCGCCTGGGAGAGAGCGGGCTGCGCGATGTGCAGCCTCACGGCCGCGCGCGTGATCTGCCCCTCATCCGCGACGGTGACGAAATAGCGCAGATGCCCCGCGCGAAGGGTCATGGCGCATCCCGCCGGCCTCGGGCGCGTTCCGCCCGCTTCACGCACGCGGCCATCCTGCCTCCTCGTCGGCCTGTCCCCATCCTTCGGGAAACTACCAGCGCGAAGCGCGCGCGGGAAGTGCTGCGGCCCCGCCTACGGCTAGGACACACGTCCGCGTTGACCAGCCTTCGCGCGGCCCGGGGACGGGACTCTCCGATGGTGCAAGCGTGGCAATGCGACCGCACGCCCGCAGCGGAGAGGATGGGTTCACGCTCATCGAGCTCCTCGTCGTGGTCCTGATCATCGGGATCCTGGCAGCGATCGCGATCCCCTCGTTCCTCAGCCAGAAGAGCAAGGCGACCGATGGGTCTGCGAAGGAGCTCGCCCGCACCGGTCGCACGACCGCCGAGACGTATGCGACCGACCACGCCGGCACCTACGCGGGCATCAGCCCCGCGGTGCTCAAGGAATACGAGCCGACGATACAGACGAGCGCCGGCAACGGTGCCTACATCTCCGTGGCCGAAGCAACCGAATCCGGTGAAGGCTTCAAGATCGTCGCAACGTCGGCGACCCCGGGCCACACCTTCAGCGTGGTGCGCAAGAAGTCCGGCGCAGTCGAACGGATCTGCACGCCCGAAGGCAAGACGGGCGCCGAAGCCGGCGGCTGCCAGAACAGCACCTGGTAGCTAGCTGTTCGCCGCCTTCGCGAGGGCACCCTGCAGAGTGGCCTGGGTCTGGGGGCCGCGGAGGACCGCGACGATCCGACGGCTGGGGCTGACGATGAACGTAGTCGGCAGCCCGGTCATGCTGTATTCGTTGCCGACCAGCCCTTCGGAGTCACGCACGTTGGGGAAGGTCCAGCCGTAGTGGTGGATGAAGGAGCGAGCACCGGGTAGCGCGTCGCTCCAGTTGACGCCGACGATCCGTCCGCTCCCGGCGCTGCTGGTGGCGAACCGCTCGACTTCAGGTGCCTCTTTTTCGCACGGCCCGCACCAACTCGCCCAGAACAACACCGCGACGGGCCTGCCCCCGGCGCCGGTGATCAGCCGGCTGAGGGTCGTGGAGGCCCCGACGAGGGTTTCGCGGGGAAGTTCCGGCGCCCGGCGGCCGCCTGGCGTGGACTTCTTGGATGAGAGCCCGAACGCGACGAGCGCGAGGACGCCGATCGCCAGCACCGTCCAGCCGATCACCCGACGCGGACGCACGGTTCCCGTCAGCGCGCGGCGAGCAGAGGGACGTCGTGTGCGATTTCGCTCGGCTTGAAGCTCGACGCGTAGATCGTGAGGCGGCTGCCTGAGCCGGTGATGCCGTAGATCAGGCCGCTGTGATTGACGAATTCTGGGTTGCTTGCGTCGCGTTCGGAGCCTACCCCCCACGCTTTCCAGACCGCTGCCAGTTCCTGCGGCGACCCGACCAGGTACTGCATCCGGCCGGTCATCTGGTGGCGTGCGAGGAACGCCGAGATCGCCGCCGGAGTGTCTCCCTTGGGGTCGACGGAGACGGCGATCACCTCGCTCTTGGAGAGGTTTGAGCCCATCAGGTTCTGGGCGATTCGTAGGTTCGACGTGATCAGCGGGCACACGTCGGGGCAGTGCGTGTAGATGAAGGTCACCAGCACCGCCTTGCCCTTGTAGGCGCTGATGTCAACCTGCTGGCCGAGGTAGTTGCGCAGTTTCAGCGGTGGCGCCGCCGTCACCGGCGTCAGCAGGCCGGCGGCCTCGAATTCCGCGCTCTGCGCCTGCGTCTTCTTTGTCGTCGTCCCGGCATTGCCTCCGACGGCGATCAGCGCGATCACCCCGGTCGCGACGACGAGCGCCGCGAGGGCGACGAGCAGACGGATGTCAATTCCCTGCTTGCGCACACCGGCGAACTTATCACCGCCCATAGGCGTGTGCGCAGGCAAGGGCCGGCCCGCCGTCGGCAAGATTCCTTGCAGTCCTTCCTCTGTGACACATCTTGCAAGGGGATGTGTTAGCTTGCTCCCCGTTCGTGCCGAGTCCTGGTCCCCACGGGGTCCGGGAGCGGGGGACCCATTGCAGCCGAAAGGCTGCGGGGGCGAATCGCCACAGACTTGTGGCGTAGCGTAGTCGTTTACGCGAGCCCGACAGCTAACCCCGTAGGCGCCTTGCAACGGAATTAGAAAGGACGCCCCCCCATGTCGGGATCCCCCCGTGATCTTGCCCTTGCTGATCACTGGAGCGCTTCGCTTGAGCGCTCCCGTGCACGCCGAGCGCGGTCAGGAACTGCGCGCACCCGCAACAGCAGCGGACGCGCCGTATCGCCGGTGATGATGTCCGCCGAGGCGCGCGCCGCACGTGCCCGCGACCTGGCCGACGACCAGGCATGGGAGCTGTCACTCGGGAGGTCCAGGGCTCGGCGCCGCGCGGCGCAGATGCGCTTCACGCCCCCCACCTCGCGCGCCAAGCGCATGTCGCTCGGGGCGCTGGCAGCGCTCACCGTCGGCCCCTCCGTGGGTGTCGCGTCGGGCTCGGAACCCGTCGGCGCCGGCAGTGAACCGGCCACCACGACCGAAAACAGCATCGTGATCATGCCGGGCAGCGAAGGCCGGCAGGTCCAGCTGCTCCAGAAGGCGCTGGGCGGCGTCGCGGTCGATGGCATCTACGGGCCAGAAACGGAAGCCGCGGTTCGCAGCTTCCAGTCCTCCCGCGGCCTCGCCGTCGACGGGATCGTCGGTCCGCAGACGAGCGCCGCGCTGCGGGGTCACGGCGGGAGCCGCGCGTTCGCGTCGAACGTGAAGCCCGCCACGGAAACAGCCTCAGGTACGGAATCGGGGTCATCCGCGAACGCGGTGCAGCGTCTTCAGAGCGCGCTGCACCTCACGGTCGACGGCGAATTCGGTCCCGCCACGGAGGCCGCCGTGCGGCGCCTGCAGGCGCGTCACGGCCTGAACGTGGACGGCGTCGTCGGCCCCGAAACGTGGGCGATCGTCGGTGTCCACACCGAGCCGACCCTGACGCCGCCCGCGTCCGCGCTGGCCGCGAGCACCCCCCACAGCTCCGCGCACTCGGCAGCCGCCGCCCCCGAAAAGACGTCGGGCTCCGAAGCTCCGCCGTCGGGCAACGCTGTATCCCGGCTCCAGTCGGCGCTGCGCGAGCCCGTGGACGGTGAATTCGGCCCCTCGACGGAGGCCGCGGTGCGCCGTCTGCAGGCGCGTCACGGCCTGAACGTCGACGGCGTCGTCGGACCGGAAACGTGGGCGATCCTCGGCATCCACAACGAGGAAACCCTGAACCCGCCGGCGTCGGCCCTGGTCGGCCAGAGCTCGAGCGGCTCGACGAGCACCGCCGGAGGCGGCGGCGAAGAATCGGGTGTTGTCGCCCGTGTCATCTCTGCCGGGGACGAAATCGCGACGCGCCCCTATGTCTGGGGAGGCGGCCACGGCTCGTTCCAGTCATACGGCTACGACTGCTCGGGCTCGGTCTCCTACGCGCTGCACGGCGCCGGGCTCCTCAGCTCCCCTGAGGACTCAAGTGCCCTGGAGTCATACGGCGAAGCCGGCCCGGGCAAGTACATCACGATCTACGCGAACGCCGAACACGCGTTCATGGTCGTTGAAGGCAAACGGTTCGACACGGTCGCGCTCGCCGAAACCGGCTCGCGCTGGTCGAGCAGCATGACCTCAACCGGTGGCTACGTCGTGCGCCATCCTGCCGGCCTCTAGACCAGACGGCTCAGGTGTGAGCAGCGGCGGCGGGCCCCGGCCTGCCGCCGCTGCTCGTTAATACACGAACGTTTCGATCGCCTGGAAGACGGCCGCGGCTGGGAGCGGGCCGAACCGAAGCGTCCAGGATCCGTCGCGCTCCTGGCGGAAGGCATGCGGCACGCCGGCGCGCTCGAGCTCGGCCCTGTGGTGCTGGGCGCGGGTGTACCCGGTGTTCCCCTGGAATGTCGCGTCGAGGCCGTAGCGGCCGTCGTCCACCGGCCACACAGTGAGCCGGTCCGGTACCGGACCGGCCTTCGATGGCAGCGGCGGGTCGGAGGTCACCGGCAGGCGATCGGCGCGGTGATCGTGCGGCCTGAGCAGGCGGGGCGCGGGCGGGGCATTCGTGAAAGCGGATGAAGGGATTCGAACCCTCGACCTTCGCCATGGCAAGGCGACGCTCTAGCCAGCTGAGCTACATCCGCGAGGTCCGAGCATTCTACCCGGCGCCGCACGCGAGCGTCCACCTCGACCCGCGTCGGCGTCGCGTCTAGCCCTTGAAGGTCGAGAGCCCCGCGTCGCCGAACGGCTCGTCGCGCTCGCGAACCGCCTCGCGGAAGCCAGCCTCCCCCGCGCGCTGCTGGAACGCGTACCCCTCGGCGGTGTGCCGGGTGATCCCGTCGAAGACGGTTCCGAGCACCTGCGTGGCGTGCAGGCCCTGGGCGAGGAGCGTCTGGTTTACCAGCAGCTTCATCATCGCGAGCTGGTTGATCGGCAGCCGCGCTATGCGCTCGAGCAGGATCTCCGTGCGCTCGCGCAGCTCCGCGGCCGGGGGTGCCTCGATCGCTAGGCCCCACTCGACGGCCTCTCCTCCCGACAGCGAGTCGCCGGTGAACAGCAGGCGCTTGGCACGCTGCGCTCCGATCCGATGCGCCCAAAGTGCCGTGGTGGGCGAGCCCCACACGCGGGCCGGCGGGTAGCCGATCTTCGCGTCCTCGGCGATGACGAGCAAATCGGAGCAGAGCGCCATGTCGGTGCCGCCTGCGACGCAGAACCCGTGGACCATGCACACCACGGGCTTGCCGCAGCGAAACAGGCTCATGAACGCGTTTACGTTCCGGCTCATCATCGCGTAGTCCACCATCGGGTCCCATGTGCCCCGCGGGTCGTGGTTGGCGGTGATCACGGCCGGGTCGATCGGGGACCCCGTGCTCGGCGACGGCTCAGCGCCGGCGGCGGCACCCATGTCCTGCGCGCTCTCGACCAGGTCATATCCACCGCAGAAGCCGGTGCCTGCGCCGGACAGGTGCAGAACGTGCACCGCGGGATCCAGGTCGGCCCGCTCCACGGACTCTGCGAGCCCCCGCACGAGCGCCCCGTTGATGCCGTTGCCGCGATCCGGGCGGTTGAGCGTGATCCGCGCGATTCGGCCGCTCACCTCGTACCGGACAGCGGGCTCACTCATCGTGCGCGGGCCTGCCACGGGTGGCCCTGCGGCGGCGCCGCCCGCTTTCAGGCGACGCTACGCGGCGCGTCCGGCGACGCTGGATGAAGATCGAGCCGAACACACCGAGCAGAAGCAGCACGGCGACGATGCCGGTGATCGCAAGCCCGGGTGAGATGATCAGCAGCAGGATCGCACCGGCAACGCCGATGCCGAGGTCCAGCCTGGCCAGGCGGGTCCGCCGGCGGGCGCGGGCGCGGCGCTCGCGCAGCTCCGTCATGTCCCTTGTCGGCCCGGCGTCCAGGCGCGGTCGCTGCTCGGTCATCGAGGGCCTCGTGCTCACTGCTTGATCCGTCGGAAGATCGCGCGCGGCATCATTCGCATCAGGAGCATGACCCAGCGCATGATGCCGGGTGCCCACACGGTGTGCGCGGAGCCGTCGAGAGCGTCCGCTGTGACCGTCGCGACGGCCTCCGGTGTGGTCGAGAACGGCGCCGCGTCAAGGCCATCGGTCATGCGGGTCTTCACGAAGCCTGGGCGCACCACCAGCATCCGCACGCCCTCCTCGCCGAGCTCGTCCCCGAGACCCTGAGCGAGCGAGTCAAGGCCGGCCTTGGAGGCGCCGTAGACGGCGTTGCCGCGCCGCGGCCGCTCTGCCGCCACCGACGAGAGCACGATGATGGTCCCGCCACCATCGCGGCGAAGCCGGGCCGCCGACTGCATGAGCAGCGACCCCGCGCCGGCCGTGTTGGCCTGCAGCACCGCCACGGCGGCGGGGATGTCCGCGGGCAGGCCTCCGCGCTCACCGAGGACGCCAACCGCGACGATCACGATGTCGGCGCCGCCCAGACGGTCGACGGCGTCGGCGATCGCGCGCTCGTGCTCGTCGGTCCTCAGCGCGTCGACCTCGACGGTGATGACCGTCTCGCAGCCGTCCGCGCGCAGTCCCTGCGCGGCCTGCTCCAGCGCGGCGCTGTCCCTGCCGGCGAGCGCCACCTGCCTCGGGAGCCTGCGCTGCAGCTCGCGAACGATCGCGAGCGCGATCTCGGAGGTGCCTCCGAGGACGAGGATCCTTCTCCCCGCCGGCGACGTCGCGTGAGTGCTCACCGCGTCGCCTCGCACAACCCGACGCGGGCGCCGAGGTCCGAGCGCAGGGCTCCGGCCGGATCGACGCGTGCGCGAAGCGCGCGGAAGCTGTCGAGGTCGGGGTACATCTCACCGAGATGTTGGCTGCGCAGCCGGATGTCCTTGCTCAGGTACACGCGTCCGCCGCCCTCGAGCACCAGATTGTCGAGGCGGTCGAGCTCCTCGCGCAGGCTCGGTGCGGACGCCGGCAGGTCGACCGCCAGCGTCCATCCCTCCATCGGGAACGACAGCGGGCCGCCGTAGGCGGGGCCGAAGCGCTTGAAGACGGCGAGGTACACGGGCAGGCGGCGCAGCAGCTGGAAACAGCGGCGGAGAGCCCGCACCTCTCCGGTCGGGAGCACGAACTGATACTGCACCAGCCCGCTCCTGCCGTACAGCCGGTTCCAGCCCCCGATCGCGTCCAGCGGGAAGAAGTAGGGCGCCATCGGCAGCGGCCGCTCGCGGGCGCGGCGCGGCCCGGCCGCCCATCGCGCCGCGTTGAAGGCACGCACCAGCGCCGGCTGCAGGAGTCCTCCGGGCACGTGCCGCGGCATGTCGAGCAGGGCGGGGGCCGTGAGCGCGCCGGAGTATCCGCCGGGTATCTCGCGGCGCGGCCGCGGCGGGCTCACGTCGGCGGGCAACGGGTCCGCGCGGCTGACCAGGCCCCTGCCCATGCGAGTGCCGCCTGCGAGCATGTCGAGCCACGCGACCGAGTAGCGGCGGGGCTCCTCCCCTCCGATCAGCTCCAGCGTCTGCTCGAGGCCGTTGGTGCGGTCCATGTCCTCGGCGACCCACGGATGCGCGAGTGGCTCGGCACGAACCCGCGCCTGCAGGATGACGCCGGTCAGCCCCATCCCGCCCAGCGTGCCGAAGAACAGCTCGGCGTCGGTCTCTGCCGTGACCTCGACGGCGTCGCCGGACGGGCCGAGCAGCGTGATCGACTCGACATGCGAGGCGAATGCCCCGTCGCGGTGATGGTTCTTGCCGTGTATGTCGCTGGCGATCGCCCCCGCCAGCGTGACGTGCCTCGTGCCCGGCACGACAGGAAGCGTCATGCCGTGCTCGCAGAGTCGCGCCATCAGTGTTGCGAGCGTGACGCCGCCCTGAGCGGTCACCGTCATGCGCTGCGGGTCGATCGACAGCACGCGGTCCAGGCCGGTCATGTCCAGCACCACCCCTCCGGCGCTCTGCGCGGCGTCGCCGTAGCTGCGCCCCGCACCGCGAGCGATCAGCGGGCCGCCGGAGGCCTCGGCGACCGCCTCGGCGGCCTCCCGCTCGTCGGCCGGCCGCACCACCCACGCCCGCGTCGGGCCGACCCGCCCCCACCCGCACAATGAGCGCTCGGCGCCTGCGCGGGCGCGGCTCCGCGACAGCTCAGTGACCGACATACACGCCGCCGATGAAGAGCACGCTCCACGCGACGCTCAGCGCCAGCAGCGTTCGATCGCGCAGGATCAGCTCCTCCGGCGCCTGACCGGCACCCGCCCCGATCAGCGCCGCGTACCGCCCCAGCCACAGCAGGAACGGGACTATCGACATGGCATACCAGGCGACGTGTGCGGGCCGCGTGAACGCCCAGCCTGTGTAGGCGACTCCGGCGCCGGCCGCTGAGATCAGCAGCGTCGCTCGCAGGCTGCCTGGCGTGTAACGCTTGAGCGTCGCGCGCGCCGGCCCGTTGCCGGTGTGCTCGCGCAGCTCGGCGTAGCGCTTGGCCGCAACGAGATAGACCGCACAGAAGCCGGTGACCAGAAGGAAATAGCGCGAGATGTAGATGTCTGTCGCGACGCCCCCGGCGAGGGCGCGGATCACGAAACCGGCGGCGATCGCGAGCATGTCGACGATCACGATGCGGCGGAGCCACAGCGAGTATGCGGCCTGCAGGACCAGGTACCCGGCGGCGAGCACCCCGAGCCCGGGCGCGATCACCGTTCCGAGCACCAGCCCGGCGACCGCGAACAGGAACGCGAAGCGCACCGCGACGCGCGCCGAGAGTTCTCCCGCGGCGATCGGGCGCAGGCGCTTGCGGGGGTGCATGCGGTCCTGCTCGACGTCGCGCGCGTCGTTCACCAGGTAGGTGGCGCTCGACACGAGGCAGAGCACGACGAACGCGCCGAGCACCTCGAGCGCGACCGTCGGCTGATCGATCACGCCGGCGGCGCACGGAGCCGCGAGCACCAGCACGTTCTTCGCCCATTGGCGCGGGCGGCAGGCGCGCAGCAGAACCTGGGCTTTGCTGCGCGCGGCCGGCTGAGAGCGATCCTCAAGGGGGTGCACCGTCGCCGAGCCGGGCGCGGCCCGCAGCGATGACTCCTCGTTAGTTGCTATGGCCTCAACAGGACTGATTGGGTTCGACCTCCGTTTGGGCGGACACGTCGTTACAGGCGCGCCGCAGGGCCCGGGTGAAGGATTCCACACAAGCCCGACGATTCAGCCCGGTCAGCGGCCGCCAAGGGGTGAGACTTCTCTCACCGGTCGCGGTGAGAATCCATTCAGACAGGCGCCATAAGCGGCAGGAACCGACGAGCGGTCATTGTACAGTGCTCAAACAGATGGAGTCCGGAGTAGTCACGCGCCGCCAGCCCCGGCAGTCCCCCCCGCGGCGCAATTCTCAGAAGGATGCGACGGCGCTCGTGCGCCTGCGCCGCATCTCGCTGGTCGCTGCCGTGATCGTCCTGATCCCGGTGATCAGCTCGTTCATCGGCATGGCCACGGAACCGTCGAACACCGCCCTCGGGATCCGGGCGGTCGAGTGGCTGCGGAACAACGGCGCTGCCGGGCTCGTCGCGAAGGTCGAGTCCGTCTACTACTCCCTGACCGCCCCGGCGAAGGGTGGCCCCGGCCTGCACGCGCTTCCCAAAGTCGGCTACGGCGTTGCCGGCGCCGGCGCGCTGGCGGCCGGCGAATACCGCCCGCCGCGGGTGCCGTCGATCTTGCACCCCACGCTCCCGGGTGAGGGACTCTGGCACGCCACGAGGCCCGGCTTCGCGGCGAATCCGCCCGTCCTCGTCACGACGCTGCGCGACCAGCCCGAATACCCGCGCGTTGTCGCCGGCCTGGCCTGGATCAACACCAAGCGCGCCAAGGTGCAGCTCAACCCCGGCCGCCTCGAGCCGTCCGTCGAACTCCCGCGCGGGGAAATGAAGGTCCCGCCGTGGGCGCGCCACTCACTGCTGGCGACTTTCAACAGCGGCTTCAAGCTCGCCGACGCCAAAGGCGGGTTCGCGCTGAACGGCCACACCTACGCGCCGATGCACAACGGCCAGGGGACCATCGTGGGCTACACCGGCGGCCGCGTCGACGTCATCAACTGGACATACGGCCCCACCGTGCCTGCGGGCGTCTCGTTCGCGCGACAGAACCTGCCTCTGATCGTCGAAAACGGCAAACCGGCCCCCAACATCGAAAACACGGGCGAATGGGGCGCGACCGTCGGCAACGCCGTGCTCGTGTGGCGCTCATCGGTCGGCGTCGACGCTCACGGCAACCTGATCTACGCCGCAGGCGAAAACCAGACAGTCGGCAGCCTCGCCAAAGCCCTGATCCAGGCCGGAGCGGTGCGCGCGATGGAGCTCGACATCAACTCCTACTGGACGAGCTTCATCACCTACGGGGCGACCGGCGCCGAAGAACCGAAGAACCTGCTGGCCGGCATGGACCGGCCCGCGACGCGGTATCTCGAAACCGACGACCGTGACTTCTTCACGGTCAATCTGCGCTGAGCCCCTGGGCGCCCTGAGGGGGCGCATCCATCGGCTAGCCTGCATGCATGAGCATCTTTGGGAGAGCCAGAGACACGATCGTCGAGCCGTCATCCGCGCTGCCAGGCCGTGATGTGGCCGTCTCCGTGCCCGAGCGTCATGAGGTGCTGGGGACGCCGCTGAAGGGCCCGTTCCCAGCGGGAGTCCAGACGGCCGTCTTCGGGATGGGCTGCTTCTGGGGTGCTGAGCGGATCTTCTGGCAGGCGGCGGGCGTGTACACGACCGCCGTCGGGTATGCGGGTGGCTTCACGCCGAACCCGACCTACGAGGAGGTCTGCAGCGGCCGCACCGGCCACACCGAGGCCGTGCTCGTGGCCTTCCAGTCGGAGGTGACTAGCTTCCCGGAGATGCTGCGGCTGTTCTGGGAGGGCCACGACCCCACCCAGGGCATGCGCCAGGGCAATGACGTCGGCAGCCAGTACCGCTCAGCGATCCTCTGGTCAGGCGAGAGCCAGCACGCCGAGGCGGTCGACTCCCTCGCCGTGTACCAGCGGATGCTCTCCGATGCGGGCCACGGCCAGATAACCACCGAGGTGGCGGAGCTGGCCCCCGGCGGCTTCTATTACGCCGAGGCCTACCACCAGCAGTACCTGGCCAAGAATCCTCAGGGCTATTGCGGGCTGGGCGGCACGGGGGTCTCCTGCCCGATCGGCCTGGGCGGGTCGGCATTGGCTGCCGACGGTCCCGGCTGAGCCTGCTCCAGCGCGTGTCTCGGGCTGGCACGCAGGGCGTCCGGGTCCGCTTCAGCCGCTGCCGAGGACCTTCCGCATGTGAAGCGAGGTGACCTCGTACCCGGAGGATCCGTAAAGGCCTCTCGCCGCGGCGTTGCCCGCGAAGACGTTCAGACCGATGCTGTTGCCACCGTTCGCGGCAACGACCTCCTCGGCGGCCACGAGCAGAGCGCGGCCGAGGCCCCTGCCTCGATGGCCTGCGGCGATTTCTATGTCGTAAACCCACGCACCCTGCCCGTTCGGGTCCTTCAAGGCGATCCAGACGGCGCCGACAGGGCGCGCACCGACCTCGGCCACCAGAAGCAGCATCCCGGGCGTGTCGAGGCCCTGAGGCAGCAGTCGATCGGTGTCGATCGCCGCACGATTCTCGGCGTCCTCCGGCGCCCAGTCTCCGGTCTCGACGTTGGCCGCGGCGTAGCTGCGGATCGCCTTACGGCGAAACCCGGCGAACTCTAGAGCCGTCATGGCTCGCAGGCTCACCGCCTGGTCGGAAGGCACCCGCGCAGGATACCCGCGTGGTCGCTGCAAGGTGAATGACCCGACTCGCTGGCGCTCATGCGAGCACCGGGACGGGCGGGGAGGCGAGCCCCCCGAGAATGGTCTCGCCAAGGAATCCTCAGGGGTTCTGCGGACTGGGCGGCACCGGTGTCGCCTGCCCTGTCAGCCTGCCGCGGTAGGCGCTGCCGGCGTCCTGTGCCCGATCGGACGCAGCATCTCAGCGGCTGCGCCAAGCGCCGCTGCGCGGGCTTGACAGTCTCAGGGCAGGCGCTGAGAATGCCGCCATGTCCAGCCAGGAGATCGAGGACTATCTCGACACCCTTGATGAGCGTAAGCGAGCCACGCTGACCGAGCTACGCGACACGATTGCCGCGATCGTCCCTGACGCCGAGCAGTGCATCTCGTACGGCATGCCCGCGTTCAAGCTCCGCGGCAAGACCATCGCCGGTTTCGCCGCCTTCAAGCATCATCTGAGCTATCTGCCGCACAGCGGCTCTGTGATCTCGCAGCTCGCCAAGGAGACCGAGGGCTACACGAAGACCAAGGGCTCGCTGCACTTCCCGGTGGACACGCCGCTCCCTGAGCCGCTCGTTCAGAAGCTGCTCGCGGCCCGCATGGCCGAGGCGTTCGGCGCGAAGCGATAGCGGGCCGCCACTCACGCCGGGCGCCGGCCGAGCGGGCGACGTGGGCTTTGCAGTCTCTTCCCGCTCACGGGCTCACATGCGGTGCCCTGGGCGCTGAACCTCGCCCGATCTGTAGGTCCTGGCGCGCCCGCTCGCCGCTGCGGCCCACCTGTCCGCGCCGGGGCGCTGTCGCCCGGGCGATCGGATATCACTCAACCGGGCCTCACGTGACCCCGGCGGGCCCGGCCGGAGAAAGGGAGCAGCACCGATATGGCGCGCAAGCAAGAGCACGAGGCGGGATCGGTGTTGTGGCACGTGACGATGTCCCTGGACGGTTTCATCGCCGGTCCCCACGACGCGATGGACTGGGTGTTCGACTACACGGAGCCGACGGACGCCGCCGGCGAGGTGATCAGGACGACGGGCGCGCTGCTGGTCGGGCGCCGCAGCTACTACGTGGGCCGCCGCGAGGAGCAGATCGCCGCGGCCTCCGAGCCGTACGGCGGCGCGTGGACAGGCCCGCAATTCGTGATCACCCACGAGCCTCATGAGGCCGACGAGGACCCGGCGGTCACGTTCGTCTCCGGCGATCTCGGCGAGGCCGTCGAGCGCGCGCTCGAGGCGGCGGAAGGCAAGAACGTCGTCGTGATCGGGGCGACCGTGGCGAGGGGCGCGCTCGAGGCGGGGCTGCTCGATGAGATCGTCGTGCACCTCGCCCCGATCCTGCTCGGCGACGGCGTGCGCCTGTTTGAGCGCAGCGGCCCCCCGGTGAAGCTCGAGCTCACCGGCGTCGGCGGCGCCGGACAGGTCACCGACCTCCGGTTCCGGGTACTGAAGGACGGATGAGCACCGGGGGCCGGTCCGGGACGGGATCGGGAGCGGGAACGACGACGGCCCCGCCGAAACGGGGCCGTCGCACGACCTGAAACGGTCCCTGACGGGAGCGCCGCGTGAACGGCGCTCCCGCTCGGGATGACATGGCGCCTGGCTTACGCGCCCGCACCTGCCGGCATTGCCGCACCCGGTTTCCAGTCGGCCGAGTGGGGCCCACCGAGAGTCGGGACGTCCGAGGGGTAGACCTCGTTGCCGTGGATTGCGTGATCGCCGATCTCCAGCTCCTCGTCGGTGAGGCGCAGGGGAACCACGATGGAGACCAGCTTGAGCAGGATGAACGTCATCACACCGCTGAAGACGATCACCCATGCCGCGGTCTCGGCCTGCCAGCGCAGCAGTTTCCAGCTGCCGTGGATGACGCCGGACACACCGGGCAGGCTGCTCGCGCCGCCGACTCCGATGTACTCGACGATCTTCGGGTCCGCGAAGACGCCCACCATCAGGCCTCCCATCAGACCCGCGATACCGTGGGTGTAGATCACACCCAGCGTGTCGTCCACGCTTCTGAACACCGGAGCTCGACTCAGGAACCTGATCGCGAACCACACGATCGTCGAGCAGATCACACCGATCGCAATCGCCCCCCAGCCATTGACGAAACCGGCGCCTGGCGTGATCGCCACCAGGCCGGTGATCATCCCGTTGACGGAGCCGATCAGAGACGGCTTGTCGCGGAAGATGTAGTCCCACGCGATCCAGACGAGCATCGCGACCGCGGTGCAGACGTTCGTGTTCAGCACCGCCGCAGAGGCGTTCGCCCCGGCGTAGTAGGAGTCTCCCCCGTTGAAGCCGTTCCAGCCGAGCCACAGAAGACCGGCACCCGCGGCAACCATCAGCAGGTTGTTCGGAGCGTCGATCTCGCGGTCACGCTGCAGGCGTGGACCGATCACGGCAGCCGCCACGAAACCGGATATGCCGGCCGCGAGGTGGATGACGTAACCACCCGAGTAGTCCAGCGCGCCTCGGTGGGCGAAGTAGCCGCCGCCCCAGATCAGGAACGCGTTGACGGTGTACACGAACGTGATCCACAGGAGCACGAATGGGATCCACGCCTTGAAGCTGACGCGGCCCAGCACCGATCCGAGCATCAGGATCGGGGTGATCCCCGCGAACACGAACTGGAAGTACACCAGTGAGGACATCGGGAAATGGAACGGTGGACCTTCGGTGATCGACGGGATCACCGCCTGGCCCTCCTCGGCGCCCGCGGACAGGACGGTCCCCGACTTACCCCAGAAGGATTCGAAGAATCCATGGCCGCTGCCGATCGGGGTGCCGAAGCCCATCTTGAAGCCCCAGAGCACCCAGGCCACGAGGACCAGGGCAAAGGCGACGAACGTGAGCATCATGCTGTTGACAGACCACCGCTTCTGCATGACGCCGCCGTAGAGAATCGCGAGACCCGGCACGCTCATCAGCCCGACGAACGTCGCCGCAGTCATCTGCCAAGCGTTGTCTCCGGGATTAAGCCAACTTGGGTATGCCAGCCAGGACATGTGCCTCCGTTTTCTGCGTTGTTGGTATGGCCGGTACCCGCGCGATCCGTGCAGGGAGCACCGGCCAATGACAGTCCCGATATGAAATCCATCGGCTGCGCAGGCCGGTAGGGCCATCGTGGCCAACACTTGGCCGAACCCTTTAGACAGGTGTCCAGACGGCTCTCAGCCGGTCTTGAACGGGAAGCCAGCGCGTTCGCAGGCGACCTTCAGATCGGCTTCCGCGCCGTGATATGCGGAGGGAGAGGCGCAGATGTGGCGGGCCTGGGCACCGCACGCATGGAGTTCTGCGGCCCCCAGCGTGCTGGCGAACGTTATGTTCACGCAGTCACGCCGGGCGGGCGCCCCGCTGCTCAGCGCGTACACCCCGAGGCCGATGAGCGCGAGCGTCACGCAGGCCGCCAGGACGGTGACGGCGGTGCGCTCGCGCCTGCCCCAGGAGAGCGGTTCACGCAGGCGGCGTGACTGGTCTTGCATGATCATCGGCGCGCCCAGGGTACTGCAGCGACAGCTCTACTCCGGCGCTGCACCGGAGCCCTGGCCGGAGCCCGGCTCGAACTTCAGGGCGAGCGAGTTGATGCAGTAGCGCTGCCCGTCAGGACCCGGGCCGTCATCGAAGACATGACCGAGGTGGCCGCCGCACGTGCGGCAGAGAACCTCCGTGCGCTTCATGAACAGGCTGTTGTCGGGACGCAGCTCGACGGCCGCCGCGACCGCGGGCTCGGTGAAGCTGGGCCAGCCGGTGCCGGAATCGAACTTGGTGTCTGCCGAGAACAGCATCGCCGAGCACGCCGCGCAGCGATAGTCGCCGGAGTCCTTGTTGTAGACGTACTCGCCGGTGAACGGCGCCTCCGTTCCCGCTCGCCTTAGCACCTCGTACTGCTCCGGCGTCAGCTGCTCGCGCCACTCCTGCTCGGACTTGGTGACCTTCGGCTCTGTTGATGACATGCAGATGTTTTAGCACCGGAGGCGCGCTGCGCCCTGCTACCCTGATGTTTACGTTCACGTCAATTTGATGCGGTGGAGGCAACACGCGTGACCGGCACCATTCGGGCACAGGACAAGGCGGCGAAGGACACACGCTTCGGGGTCTCCGCGGGCCACGAGCACTACAAGTGGTGGGCTCTGTCCTGCACGAGCCTCGGGATGCTGCTCGCGGCGACGAACTCGGGCACGCTGATCATCGCGCTGCCGGACCTCGAGCGCTCGCTGCACGCGAGCCTGCTGGCCCTGGTGTGGGTGATCCTCGCCTATCTGATCGCCGCGACTGTCCTGGTCCTGACGGCCGGTCGCCTGAGTGACCTGTTCGGGCGAAAGCGGGCCTATATAGGCGGCTTCGTGATGTTCGCTTTCGCCTCGCTCGGCGCCGGCTTCTCCGGCGACGCGACGGTGCTGATCATCTGGCGCGTGCTGCAGGGGATCGGCGCGGCGTTCATCTTCGCCAACGCTGCCGCGCTGGTCACCGACGCGTTCCCGAAGGAGCAGCTCGGTCTGGCGATGGGCGCGAACACGATGGTCGCGGCGATCGGCCTCGTCCTCGGCCCCGTGCTCGGAGGCGCGCTCGTCGCGATCTCCTGGCATTGGGTGTTCTGGTTCAACGTGCCGTTCGCGCTCGCCGGCGCGCTGTGGGGGGCACTGATCCTCCGCGAGCTGGCGAAGGCCGACACCGTCCGCGGCTACGACGTGCCCGGCACCGTCACGTTCGTCGTGGGCCTGACGGGGCTCGTGCTCGGCGTCTCAAAGGGCGGCCTCAGCGGATGGAACGACCCGCTCGTGATCGCCGGGCTCGCCGCCGGCGCGGTTCTCCTGCCGCTGTGGATCGTGATCGAGAAACGCTCGCGCGCGCCGATGCTCGACCTGACCATCTTCCGCAACCGCCTGTTCGCCGCCGCCAGCGCCGCCGCGTTCATCAACGGCCTGGCGCGGTTCGCGCTGATGTTCCTGTTCGTCTTCTACTACCAGGGCGCGCAGGGCCACAGCCCGATCACCGCGGGGATCATGCTGATCCCGCTTGCGCTCGGGATGCTTATCGCCTCGCCGCTCTCGGGCATCTACGCCGACCGGCACGGATCGCGTGCCCTGGCGGCGATCGGCATGTTCGTCAGCGCGTGCGGCCTGGCGGCGATGACGACGCTGCAGATCCACAGCCCCTACTGGCAAAGCGCACTCTGGCTCGCGATGGTGGGCGTCGGCTCGGGGATGTTCAACAGCCCCAACACCGCCGCGATGATGGGCGCCGTGCCCGCGAAGCGCCGCGGCGTCGCGGCTGGCGCCCGCACGCTGCTCCAGAACACCGGCGCAATCCTCTCGATCGCGTTCGTGATGGCCGTCGTCACGTCCGCCGTGCCGAAGGCGACACTGTTCGCCGTGTTCTCCGGCCTCGCCTCCGGGCTGTCCGCCGATCGCCTGGCGCCGTTCATCGCCAACATGCATGTCGCGCTGTGGTGCCTTGCCGGCGTCTCGCTGCTCGGCACGGCCGTCTGCCTGATGCGACCGAGCCATGTCTCCGCGGACGAGCAGCCACAGATTGCACCCCACCCAGCTCCGACACCGGTATCGGCGGGATCCCGTTGAGCGCCGCCTCTGAGCAGACCCCCGAGAGCCTGCGGATCGGCGACGTCGCACGGCTCGCCGGGACGACCACCCGCACGATCCGCTACTACGAGGAGATCGGGCTGCTCCCTCAGGCGCCGGAGCGGCCGTCCGGGCAGCACCGGCTCTACACGCACGCCGAGGTCGACAGGCTGCGCGAGGTGATGCGCCTGAAGAGCCTGCTGGGCGTGTCGCTGGAGGAGCTGAGGACGCTGCTGAGCGCCGAGGAGGCACGGGCTGAGGTCCGCGCCCAGCTGCGCGAGGAGCATGTGGACCCGCGCCGCGAGCGCGAGCTGCTCACCGAGTCCCTCGGGCACATCGACCGGCAGCTCGAGCTGGTCAGGCGACGCGCGGGAGAGCTCGCCAAGCTCGAGCAGGAGCTGAGCGAGACGCGCCGGAGGGTGAAGCGCAGGCTGCGCGAGAGCGACGCGACGGCCACGCAGCCGGCCGGCGCGCCCTCGAGGTGAACGCAACTGCCCGGCGACCGGGCGCAGGCGAGTGGAGGGAGAGCAGGGGAGCATGAGCGAGGTTGTCAGCCCCAGTCCCGCCGGCGTTGCCGGCGCCGTCACCGATCCGTCGGCGCTCACGGCCGAGACCCTGACGTTCCCCGGCGCCGGAGGCGAGCAGGTCAACGGCTACCTGGCGCGCCCGGCCGCGCCGGGCGCGCTGCCCGGCATGGTCGTGATCCACGAGGCGGGCGGCCTCAACGAGCACATACGCGACGTCACTGCCCGCATCGCGCAGCTGGGCTACGTGGCGCTGGCCGTCGACCTGTACACGCGCGAAGGCGGGCCGCCGCCGATGGATGACCTGCAGGCGATGATGGGGCGCCTGTTCTCAATCCGCGACGAGCGGGTCCTCGCAGATCTCGAGGGCGCCGCGGCGCAGCTGCGCTCCCGCGATGACTCGACGGGGCGGGTGGGATGCATCGGCTTCTGCATGGGCGGCCGCTACACGCTGCTGTTCGCCTGCGCGAGCGAGAGCCTGGATGCCGCGGTCGACTGCTGGGGCGGCTTCATCGACCGTTCGACACCCGATGAGATCTCCACGCCCGCACGGCCGACACCGCCGCTCGAGCTCGCGCCGAGCCTGTCCTGCCCGCTGCTCGCGGCGGTGGGGGCGGAGGACTCAAACCCCTCCCCCGCCCTCGGCGAAGAGCTCCGCGTGCGCGCTTCCTCCAGCGGCCGGCCGGTCGAGGTGGACATCTACGAGGGCGCGGGCCACGCGTTCTTCGCCGACTACCGGCCTACCTACAGGGCCGAGCCGGCGGCGAGGCTCTGGGCGAACGTGGTGCCGTTCCTGGACCTGCATCTTCATGGCGGGTGAGGCGCCCGCCCGGGAGGGCGAGCGGGTGCTTCATATAGTGAACCGGGTGGGCGGGCCACACCGCCGCGCGCGAGGGGCGCGGGTGAGCAGCGGGTGCTCGGCGCCGCCCGGGCCCACAAGGCGGCTGAGGGCGCACGCGCGCTGCGGCCGTGTTACCGCGAGCAGAGAGGAGGCGTGATGGATCGCAAGTGGTGGACCTTGATCTCCGTGTCGCTGGCGATCTTCATGCTGCTGCTCGACATCACGGTCGTGAACGTCGCGCTGCCGGACATTCAGCGCTCTCTGCACTCGAGCTTTCAGGACCTGCAGTGGGTGGTCGACGCCTACTCGCTGACGCTCGCGGCGTTCCTGCTGACCGCCGGCTCGCTCGCGGACCGGCTCGGCCGAAGGCTCGTGTTCACGACCGGCCTGGCCGTGTTCACCGCCTCCTCCGTAGTGTGCGGCCTGTCCTCCACCGCGCTGATGCTGAACGTCGCCCGCGCGGTGCAGGGAACCGGCGGGGCGATGATGTTCGCGACCTCGCTCGCGCTGATCGCCCAGGCCTTCCAGGGCCGCGACCGCGGCACCGCATTCGGCGTCTTCGGAGCGGTCACCGGCGCGGCCGTCGCAATCGGCCCACTGGTGGGCGGCATCATCACCGACGCGATCGGCTGGGAATGGATCTTCTTCGTGAACCTGCCGATCGGGCTGTTCGCGATCGCGCTCACGCTGACACGCGTCACCGAGTCTCGCGACCCCAATGCGAGCCGGATCGACTGGATCGGCCTGGTCACGTTCTCCGGCGCGCTGTTCCTGCTGGTGTTCGCGCTCGTGCGGGGCAACGACGCCGGCTGGGGCTCCACCCAGATCGTCGCGATGCTCAGCACCTCCGTCCTGCTGATCGTGCTGTTCGTGGTCGCCGAGCTTCGTCAGGAGCGCCCGATGCTCGACCTCTCGCTGTTCCGCAGGCCCGCATTCGTCGGCGCGAACGCGGTCGCGTTCGCGATCTCGGCGTCGATCTTCTCGATGTTCCTGTACCTGACGCTCTACATCCAGAACGTGCTCGGCTACGGCCCGTTGCAGGCCGGGCTGCGGTTCCTGCCGATCACGCTGCTCTCGTTCTTCGTCGCGCCGATCGCCGGGCGCCTGACGGTGCGCGTCCCGGTGCGGATGCTGCTCGGCACCGGGCTGCTGCTGATCTCGGCGGGCCTGCTCAGCATGACAGCGGTCAGCGCGACGTCGGGCTGGACCGCCCTGATCCCCGGGTTCGTGCTCGCGGGCGCCGGCATCGGGCTCGTCAACCCGCCCCTCGCCTCCGCCGCGATCGGCGTCGTCCCCGTCGAGCGCAGCGGGATGGCCTCGGGCATCAACAGCACCTTCCGGCAGGTCGGGATCGCGACGGGTATCGCCGGACTCGGAGCGGTCTTCCAGCACAGCGTCACGCAGCACACCACGCAGGCCCTCGCCCGCTCCGGCCACGGTCGCGAAATGGCGGCCGCCGCGCACGGGCACCTCGCGACGCTGCTGCAGTCGGGGGAGATCGCGCGCGTCGCGGGCACCGTGCCGCGGGTCACGTTCAACGCCCTCATCAGCGCCTACCACGTCGGCTTCACGGACGCCCTCACCGTGATCCTCATCATCGCCGCGATGATCGCGCTGACGGGCTCCGTGCTCGCGTTTGCACTGGTGCGAAGCCGCGACTTCGTGATCAACGAGCACGCGGCCGGGTCGCACGCGGAGGGCGACCCGGCAGTCGTGCCGGCCTCTTGAGGGCTCAGGCGGCCTGCGGGTCCGGGCGCGGCCGGAAGCCCGGGCACTCCAGAACCGGAAGACGGGGGTACCGCGGGAACGCTTGGTCCTCGCGTGAGAGCCGGCACAGCGAGAACGTCGAGCCACGGGTGTTGGCGACCAGCTGCTGGTGCTCGCAGCCGTCGCACAGCCCCGCCCGCGTGGAGCGTCCTCGCGTCGTCTCCTGCCCGCTCATGCGATCAGCTTTGCACGCCGAGGGGGCACCGGATATTTCCGAAGCTCCCATGCGATACTCGTTGCTCATACAACTATGAAGACCTTCAACCGCCTGCTCGGATTCCTGCGCCCATACAAGCGCGGTGTGATCGCATCCTGCATCCTCGCGAGCCTCGCGATGGTGATGACCGTCGCCCTCCCCTACCTGTCGGGGCAGGCCGTCGAAGCCCTCCAGAGCGGAGCGCAGCACACCCAGCACCACCAGAGCGCCGCCAGCAACCACGACCGGCATGTGCTCGAGCTGCTCGCGCTCGCGATCGTAGGCGTCGTGCTGACGCGCTGGATCCTCACCTACCTGCGGCGCATGATCGCCGGGCGCGTGTCGCTGGGCATCGAGTACGACCTGCGCGAGCGGATGTACGGGCACCTGCAGAGCCTGGAGCTCGGGTTCTTCGACCGCCAGCAGACCGGGCAGCTGATGTCGCGTGTCACCGTCGACCTTCAGGCGGTGCGCTTCTTCCTCGGCTACGGCCTCGTGTTCATCCTGCAGTCGGCGCTGACGCTGGTGCTCGCGGGCATAGCGATGATCATCATCAACCCGGCGCTGGGGCTGCTCGCGATGGCTCCCGTGCCGTTCGTTGTGGTGATCTCACAGCGCTATGGGCGCCGCGCGCGTCCCGCGATCCAGGAGGTGCAGCAGCGGATCGCCGAGCTGACGGCCAACGCGGAGGAGAACATCTCCGGCGTGCGCGTCGTGAAGTCGTTCGCACGTGAGCCGCTGCAGCTCGAACGCTTCCGTTCGAGCGTCTCGCGGGTGTTCGGCCAGGCGATGGTCGCGACGCGCCTTGAGGCTCGCTACAACCCGATGATCGGCTTCCTGCCGCAGATCGGGCTCGGGCTGGTCCTGCTGCTCGGCGGCAGCGCGGTGATTCACGCCGAACTCACGCTGGGGCAGTTCACCGCCTTCTACTTCTACCTGAACATGCTGATCGCGCCGATGCGCTCGCTCGGCGTGACGCTGGGACTCGCGCAGCGCGCCACCGCCTCCGGCGCCCGCATCTTCCAGGTGCTCGACCGGGAGCCGCGGCTGACCTCGCCGCCGGACGCGCCCGCGCTTCCCGCCGGCAGCGGGCACGTGCAGCTCCGCGGCGTGACGCTCCGCTACGACGGTGTCGACGAGTTCGGCGCCGGCTACTCCGAGGACCCACGCGCCCCGTCAGAGCGGGGCGCCCGTGCCGTGCTGCAGGAAGTCGACCTCGACGTGCCCGCCGGCCGCACCGTCGCGCTCGTCGGCGCGACCGGCTCCGGGAAGACGAGCCTCGTGTCGCTGATCCCGCGGCTGTACGACGTCAGCGACGGTGCGGTGCTGATAGACGGAGCCGACGTGCGCGAGGTGCAGGTCGCGTCCCTGCGCGGGGCGATCGCGGTCGTCAGCGACGACCCGTTCCTGTTCTCAGCGTCGATCGCCGAGAACATCGCGTACGCGCGGCCCGCCGCGACCCGGCGGGAGATCGAGGATGCCGCCCGGCGCGCTCAGGCCCATGAGTTCATCGAGCGGCTGCCGCAGGGGTATGAGACGCAGGTCGGCGAGCGCGGGCTGACGCTGTCGGGCGGCCAGCGCCAGCGGCTCGCGATCGCGCGGGCGCTGGTCGCGGACCCGCGTGTGCTGATCCTCGACGACGCGACGTCCTCCGTGGACTCCTCCACGGAGCGCCAGATCAAGCTCGCGCTCGATGAAGCGATGCGCGGGCGCACCACTTTCATCATCGCCCATAGGCTCTCGACGATCGCCCTCGCCGACGAGATCGTCGTGCTCGACCACGGCCGCATCACCGCCCACGGCGACCACGAGGAACTGCTCGAGAGCTCCGAGCTGTACGCCGAAATCGTCGCCAAGGGACTGCCGGACCAGGTCTTCCTCACGCGCGAGACGCGAACCGCGGAGGTGAGCGGCCTGTGAGCCCGACCGTCGGCCGCGGCCCGGGAGGCCACGGCAACTTCGGCCGCACGCAGTGGGCCGGCGAGCGCGCCTCCAAGGGCACCCGCGGGCGCAACCTGCGCGGCCTGCTCGCCCTGATCCGCCCCTACAAGCTGCGGGCCGCGGCGATGCTCGCGGCGCTGATCGTCGGTACCGCCGCCGCGCTCGCACCGCCGCTGCTCGCGAAAGTCGCGATCGACCAGGGCATCGCCAAGCACGACACCGAAACACTCGTGCTGGTCGTGATCGCATTCCTGATCTCGGCCGTCCTCGTGTGGGTCATGACGTACGCCCAGACCTACCTCGTCGGATGGGTCGGCCAGCGCGTGCTGGCTGATCTGCGGATCAGGATCTTTACGCATCTGCAGGAGCTCCCGATCGGCTTCTACGAGACGCGGCCCGCGGGCGTGCTCATCTCGCGCATGACCAACGACGTCGAGGCGCTCGACTCGCTGGTCACGGACTCCGTCGTGACTCTGTTCCAGGCCGGGCTGACCCTGATCGGCTCGATCGTGATCCTGCTGCTGCTCGACGCGAAGCTGGCGCTGATCACGTTCCTGGTGTTCCCGCTGCTCGCGGGCGCCTCGCTGTGGTTCCGCCTCGCCTCGGCGGGAGCTTTCAGGCGCACCAGGGAGACGATCGGCTCGATCACCGGCTACCTGCAGGAGACGCTCTCGGGGATACGTGTCGTGCGCAGCTTCGGGCAGGAGTCCTTCCACATGGCGCGCTTCGCCGAGCTCAACGAGGACAACCGGGACGCGAACATGGCAACCGTCCGGCTCAACGCGATCTACTTCCCGGCGGTCGAAATGCTGTCCGGGCTCGCGATCGCCGGAATCGTCCTCTACGGCGGCGACCAGGCGATCGAAGGCCTGATCACCGCGGGCACGGTCGTCGCCTTCATCGGCACGCTCTCGAACCTGTTCGACCCCGTGCAGCAGCTGTCCCAGCTCTACACGACCTACCAGTCAGGGATGGCCGCGCTGGAGAAGATCTTCCAGCTGCTCGACGTTGAGCCCGACCTCACCGACAGCGAAGGGGCGGTCGCGATCGCGCGCATACGCGGAGAGATCCTGTTCGACGACGTCTCATTCGCCTACGCCCGCCGCCGCGGCGCGAACAAGGACGAGCCCGCCGCGCTGGCCCTGGACCATGTGACGCTGCGGGTGCCGCCGGGGCAGACCGTTGCGCTGGTCGGAGCGACCGGCGCCGGCAAGTCAACGATGGCCAAGCTCGTCGCGCGCTTCTACGACCCGACGGGCGGGCGGGTGCTCGTCGACGGGAACGACCTCAGGGACATATCCAGCGCGTCGCTGCGCTCACAGATGGGGATCGTGCCGCAGGAGGCCTTCCTGTTCTCCGGCACGATCGGGGAGAACATCGCATTCGGGCGCCCGGACGCCACAGAGGAGGAGATCCGGGCGGCCGCGGAGGCCGTCGGCGCGGACACGTTCATCTCCGAGCTCGGCTCCGGCTACCAGACGGAGGTCGGCGAGCGCGGCGGCCAGCTCTCCGCCGGCCAGCGCCAGCTGATCGCCTTCGCGCGGGCCCTGATCGCCGACCCGCGGATCCTCGTGCTCGACGAGGCGACCTCGAACGTGGACCTGCATACCGAGGGCAGGATCGAGGCGGCGCTGCGCAGGCTGCTGCACGGCCGCACCTCGATCGTGATCGCGCACCGGCTCTCAACGATCCGCCAGGCCGGCTGGATCGTCGTCCTGGAGCACGGCCGGATCGCCGAGCAGGGCACGCACGACGACCTGATCGCCGCGGAGGGCCGCTACTACCAGCTCTACCGCGACTGGGCGACGCAGGCGGCGGCCTAGCCGCGCGCCTCACGTCAGCAGGAGCCGCAGCGCGATGATCGCCAGGACCAGGATCAGCACCGCCATCTCCCGGATCAGCAGGCTGCCCTCAAAGCGGCGATCCTTCTGAAGCTCGGCACGGAACTCCGCGGACCATGTGTCGCCGGGCGCGCGCACCAGCAGCCGCTCTTCGAGCCGGGGGTCGGAGGTCGGGCTCATATCGCGAGCTCCCCCGTTCGTCCGACCTTCTCGGTCTTCTCCCAGCGTCGCTCGGTGCCGCGTATCTCCGCCACGTAGCCGCCGACGGTGATCGCGCACAGCAGTGCGCCGTAGCCGATCAGATACAGCAGCGGGCGCACGAGCATCCGCAGCCGGCCCGAGTCATCCAGGCGCTTGAGCAGATAGGCGCACAGAATCGAGGCCGTGAGCCAGATGTCCGCGAACAGCAGCAGGTAGGTCACGAGCGGCTCGCCGGACCGCAGGCCGACGCTCGCGAGCTGTGAACCGAAGACCGCAGTGATCATGGGCCCGAACAGGCCGACGACGATCAGGAGCAGGTTGATGGCGCCCGGGAACAGCAGGCCCTGCCGCCAGCAGCGCCGTCCCGACTCGGTGTCGATCAGCAGGCTCGAGAGGGTGATGAAGACGAAGGCGCCCCCGGTGAGAGCCCACAGCATCCTGAAAGCTTCGATCGACAGCGAGCGGTCTGTGAAGAACAGCGTGAGTAGCCCCGTCGTCGCGGCGAGCATGAACACGGGCATGAACACGACCGACGCCCAGATCGCGGCGAACGTCGGCCCGCCGAGTGCGCCCACGCGCAGCGGGTGAAGCCAGACCCTCCTGAAGCGCCAGGTCACCTGCGTGTTCCCGCGCGCCCAGCGGACGCGCTGCTTCCACAGCGCGGAGATCGTGTTCGGCTCCTCCGCCCACACCACAGCGTTGCCCTCGAACCTCACGCGATAGCCGGCGAGCTGGATCCTGAACGTCGTGACGGTGTCCTCCGCGAGCGTCGACGTGTCGAGCTGCCCTCCCAGGCGCTCGAGCGCCTCTCTGCGTATCAGCTGCGCCCCGCCAGCAAGGCATGCCTGGGCACCCAGCGTGTTCTGAGCCCGCCGTGCGGCCGCCTGCGCCGTGATGTACTCGAACGCGACGAACCGGTTCATGTAGTTGGCGGGCTCGCTTCCCTCCTTGATGTAGGCGGTGACCCCGCCGACCTGTTCATCGGCGAGATGGCGCGCCATCCTGCGCAGCGCCGTAGCCGACAGCAGGACGTCCGCGTCGATGATCAGGACCGCCTCATACCATCCGTCGGCGCGGATCCGTGCGAGCCCGTGGTTGATGACCGCGGCCTTGCCCTGGCCGCCGTGCTCTCGGCGCAGATAGACGACGGCGCCGGGCGCACGCTCCGAGCACTCCGCGACGATCCGCGGTGTCTCGTCGGTGCTCGCGTCGTCGACCACGTAGACCCTCAGCCGGTCCGCGGGATAGGGCATGGCTAGGAGCGTGTCGATGGTCCGCTGAAGGACGGCGGCCTCGTTCCATGCGGGGATCACGACCGCGACCCGCGGGTAGATCTCGGCGACCCTCGCATACGGCCTGCGCAGGACGTGCAGCGCCGCCAGCAGGAACTGCACGCACCCGACGACCACGACGGCGGCTCCGGACAGGACCATCGCGACCAGCAGGATGTTGACGACCGCGTTCATCGGCCGCGGCCGACCGCGTGCCCGTCGCTGCGGGCCTGTGACGAGGCCCTGGCGGGCTGCTCGTCACGCGCCGGCCCCAGGTCGCTCTCACGGATTACCTCCAGCGGCTCTGCGTAGTCGGAGGGCCCGTAGCGGCCCCAGTAGCGGGCCGTGGCGCGGAGCAGTCCCGGCTGCAGGTAGTCGCGGATCTGGGTCTGTGACTGGTAGGGCTCAATCAGTGCGAGCTTGCGCTCGAGGACATCGTCGATCGACACGAACCGGTTCGGCCTGAAGTCGACGGTGGCCGAAGGGCTGAGGTAGCCGAACAGGAGCGGCACAGCCCGTGCGGCGACCAGCGTCGCGAAGTGGACGCGCCGATGGTCCTGATGAACGTCGTGAGCGCTGTGCGTGTAGACCGTGGTCGGCCTGACCTCCTCCACGGCGGCCGCAATCGCCTCCACGGTCGCGCGCGTCTGGGAGATTTCGGTGTCATCGAACGCCAGCACCCGCAGACGCGCCGACAGCAGCGAGGCCGCCAGCCGCGCCTCCGCCGCACGTACCCCGCGATCTCCCCCGGCCTCTCCTGCGGTCATCGTCAGGATCGTGATCGCCTCGCCCGCGTCGCGGTGGCGCAGGAGTGAGCCGCCGCACCCGATCTCGACGTCGTCCGGATGAGCACCGATCGCAAGGACACGCTCGGCCGGTGCGCGGCGACGAGCGTTCTCGCGGTCGATCTCGGCGGCGTCTGCGACCTTCGCCAGCAGCTGCTGCGGCGCTATCGGCCTGGTGATGAAATCCGAGGCGCCGGCCCGCATCGCCTCGACCGCCTCGTCGAGGCTGCCCTCCTCACACACGACGAGCGCGACAGGCTCATGGTTCCTGCAGCGACACGTGTGCACGAGCTCGAGGCCGCCCACGCCCGGGAGCTGCAGCTCGGTGATGAGGATGTTCCAGTCCTCGCAGAGCAGCAGCTCCAACGCCTGCTCACCCCGCTCGACGCGGGTGACATCCGCGAACTCTGCGAGCGTTCGCCGTGTCTCCGCCGCGAAGTCCGCGTCCGCGACGGCGAGCAGGATCCGCAGCCGCTCGGCTCTCATGAGGCGCCGCCCACCGGCACCGCGCCGCGCGCGGGCGCGCCGAGGGCACGGGGGCCGTCCGGCGCGGCGCTCGGATCCGCGCCGGCGAAGTCCGCCAGGGCAACGATCCGCTGCTCGAGATAGCGCACCATCGCGATGTCGCGGAACTCGAGCCGCTCGTGACCGGGCGGCTCACCGAGCGCATCCGCGAGCGCCAGCAGCGGCATGTCGATGCCCGCGGCGACCGTCAGCGGCATCGTTCCGGGAAAGCGCGGGTTGACCTCCAGGAGCGCCGGCGTGCCGTCGGCTGCAGCCTTGACCTGCACGTTCCCGACGGTGGTCAGGCCGATCACGCGGGCGACGGTTCGCCCGAATGCCTCGAGCCGGTCGTCATGGAGCGTGCGGCCGGCGATCGCGACGCCGGAATCGACCTTCAGCCGGGCACGCGGGACCGCGGCGCGGACCGCGCCGCGTGAGTCCGCCAAGACGTCGATTGACCACTCCGGACCGGGCAGGTACTCCTGCACTAGAAGCGTCCCGTCCCGCGGCAGCCGCGCGAGCTCCTCGCGGCGCTCCAGGAGCCGAACCCCGCGAGAGCCGCTCCCGCTGCGCGGCTTGACGATCGCGGGCAGCGTGGGCGCCCACGGATCCAGGTGCTCATCCGCCAGCCGGCACTCGGGGACCCGCACACTGGCGCGGCACAGCTGATGAAGCCTCCACTTGTCGAGGCACACCAGCAGCGTGGATTCACGCGCGAGCACTAGAGCGATCCCCTCCCGTGCAAAAGTCGCTCGCAGCCGCGCGAGAGGCAGCAGCTCGTCATCGACGGTCGGGATCAACGCATCGACGCGGAGCCTGCGGCAGACCTCGAGGGTCGCCTCGGCGAACGCGGGGCTCGACCCCGGCGAGAGGATCACGCGGCGTTCCGCAGGCACCGTGTACAGGCCCGCTGCGAACGGATCCATGTCCGCGGCGAGGGTTGTGATCCGCTCACTCGCGATAGACCGCAGCACCGCGATACCGGACGGCCCTCCCGAGCCGGTAACCAGCACGCGCAGCGGCCGCTCCGCCGACCCCGTCATCGGTGCGGCTCCATCGCAGGGATGGGGCGCTGCAGACATTCGGTCCTCGTGCGCAACTGAAGTGCCTCGCAAACATGTCGACAGGAGGGATATCGGCGCCGGCGCCCGCATCAGCAGCAGTAGAACGCCGTAAGGCTGGGCTGCTCCCGGATCTGGCGAGGCGCCCTCATGGTCCCGAGCGCAGACCCGATGTCGGCGCGAGCGGCCATGGGACGTCCGCGTCGTCCGGTTCGGGTTCCGTCTCGGCGGAGGCCAGGAAGTCCTCGACGGCCGCCACGTCCAGCGGACGTGAGAAGAGGAAGCCCTGCCCCTGGTCGCAGTGTTCACGCTGCAGCGTCTCGAGCTGCGCGCGGTCTTCGATCCCCTCCGCGAGCGTCTCGATACCGAGCGTCCTGCCAAGTTCCACGAGTGTGTGGATCAGCGCCGCCGATCCCTTGGAGGTGGCGATGCCGTCGATGAACGATCGGTCGATCTTCAGCGCATCGGCGGGGAACTGGCGCAGGTAGGCGAGTGAGCTGTAGCCGGTGCCGAAGTCATCGATCGCAATGCGGACGCCGAGGGTCTTCAGGGCCCGCAGGCGCTCGGCGGTTGCGCTCTGGTCGCGCATCAGGGCGGTCTCGGTCACCTCGAGGGTCAGCGCCCGCGCATCGAGTCCGGAGCGCTCAAGCGCCCGCCGGACGTCCTCGAGCATCTCGTCGCTCTCGAGCTGGCGCGCGGAGACGTTGACGGCCACGCCGATCGCGTGTCCATGTGCCCGCCACCGCGCCCCCTGCCTGCATGCCTCGTTGAGGATCCAGCGGCCGATCGGGATGATCAGCCCGCTCGCCTCCGCGACAGGTATGAAGTCGTCGGGGTTGAGCATCCCGCGGGTCGGGTGCTGCCAGCGAGCGAGAGCCTCCACACCGGTTACCCGCCGCGAGCGCAGATCGAATGTCGGCTGGTAGACGACGCGCAGCTGCCCGCGATCGAGCGCCTCCCTCAGGTCCATCTCCAGCGTGAGCCGGTCGCGCGAGGTCTCCTGCATGCTGGACGCGAAGACCGCGTAGCGGTCCCGCCCGGCCTCCTTCGCCGAGTAGAGCGCGAGGTCGGCGTCGCGGAGCAGCTCATCGGCATCGGAGCGAGCACCGGATGCGATCCCGATGCTGGCGGTCACGGACAGCTTGCGGCCGCCGGTTCGGCTCAGCTCATAAGGCTGCCGCAGCACTTCGAGCAGGCGCTGCGCGACGAGCTCGGCGCCGGCGTCCAGCGTTGAGCCGTCGAGCAGCACAACGAACTCGTCCCCGCCGAGGCGGGCCGCCGTGTCACCCTCCCTGACCACGGTCAGCAGTCGCGAGGAGACGATCTGGAGCAATTCGTCCCCCGCAGCGTGACCGAAGCTGTCGTTCACGTTCTTGAAGCCGTCGATGTCGACGTAGAGAGCGGCGACCGGAATGCGCTGACGCCGCGCTCGCGCGAGCATCTGCTGCGCACGGTCGAGTGCCAGCACTCGGTTGGGCAGGCCCGTCAGCGAGTCGTGGAGCGCCTGGTGGCGGAGTTCGCCTGTCTTTTCGTAAACCATCCCAAGGGCTCGTTCGCGTGACCGCGTGAGCACCAGCACCAGCGCCCAGAGAAGGACCGTGATTATCAGGCCGACGATCAGCACGAGCGCCCCGGCGGTGTTCGCGGACGCCCCGTTCGCGATCGGTGTACCCGACACCGTGACGGCCCACTTACCGTCGACGTTCAGCGCCGTCGTGTGGCTGAGCGACCCGCTGGGCGCGGTGCCCGAACGGCCGATCAGCACGGCACGGGCGCCGGGATTCGTCTGGTAGAGCGCGACCCCTAGGCCGCTGTGACCCTGCGAGGCGAGACGCATGATGCTCGGGATGTCGAACGAGGTGACCACCCACCCGGCGACCGATGCTCGCCGCTGCGCCACCGTGGCCAGCTGGGAGGCGCCCACCGCGTAGAAGCTCCTCTCGAACAGGATCGTGTTCACGCCCTGCCCGGCGGCCGGCGCCAGGAAGAGCTGTGCCGTGTCGGTCTGTGCGCGCAGCAGGGGCCCCTGGGATCCTCCGATCAGCGAGCTCGCAGCACACCAGTCACCCTGCACGATCTGGGCGAGCCCGGCATTCATCGGTTCGGGCAGCGCTCCGCCCGCGAGGAGACAGGACTGCGCGGCGCTCGCGCCCTTCACCGGTAGGACGAGCCCATCGACCAGTGCACGGAAGGCCGGGTCCGCTGCGCGTCTCGCCGTGAAGCCGGCCAGTGCAGGTGCAGGGACGCGCGCCACGAAGATCGACCCCAGTCCACCCGCGAGCCGCTGCGAGCCCTGCAGTTCGGCGAACCATCGCTCAAAACGCGCCGTGCTCATGTGCGGCTCCATCGTCAGGACCGCGCGCTCGGCGGTGATGAAGTCGGCATCGCGTGTCAGCAGCACGCCGAGCTTCTGGGCCACGTCGGTGGCGGTGGTGTTGAAGGCCTGCGTGTCGCGGGCGTTGACGCGCGAACGCCACAGCACCGAGCTGGCGAGCGAGACGAGAATGCCGCCGATCAGGATCGCGGCCGCTGCGAGCCTCCAGCGCCTGCGCATCGTCCCTGACGCAGAGGGCCGCCTTGAGCCCTCATCCGGTCCGGCATTGCGGTCGCTCACACTTGGCATCACCAGTTGGATCGACCACTGAGACGTACTGGCAGACCGTACTTCGCCACGCCCCGCGGTCGGCGCGACCGAGGAGGCAGGGCCGCAACAGACGCGCGCGGCGCCCAGCAACCGGGGTGCCGGGCTCAGCGCCGCCTGGTGATCTGCACGGCGGTCCAGGCGAAGAACACGACCAGAAGCGCGATCACCACCAGTTCGCGCGCCGCGATCACGAGCGATTCGCGCGCGACGGCCACTGTCACCTCACCGCCGTCTACTCCTCATCCCTCCAGGCTAGCCACCTGCCCGATCACAAGACCGGCCGCGCCGGGCCCGTGTGTGGTTGGCTTTCACCGATGAGGGATCCGACACAGCCGCCGGCCGGCCCCGAGCTCGCCGACATGCTCGAGACCGCGCATCCGGCGCGGCTCCAGCACGATGAGCGGCTCAGCGAGCTGCTGCTGAGCGAGGCTGACCTCATCGACCAGGACGCCCGCGGTTTGACGTTCGACAGCTCAAGGCTCACGGACGTCGACCTGTCCGGCTCGCTGCTCCCGGACATGAGACTCGCGCATGTCGTGATCGAGCGATGCAACCTCGCGAACGTTCGGGCGCCGCGGGCCGCGATCCGGCGGACGCTGATCAGCGGCAGCCGGCTGACCGGCGTCGATCTTGCTGACGCTTCCCTCACGGACGTGACGATCCGCGGATGCAGGATGGATCTTGCATCCCTGCGATCGTGCACGCTCGAGCGTGTCAGCTTCGAGGACTGCCTGCTCGCCCAGACGGACCTGCTGGACGCGACACTCAAACACGTGGCGATGGTGGACTGCGACATGTCGAGGGCGGACATCCGGGGCGCGAAGCTCGACCGCTGCGAGATGCGGCGCGCGAACCTCACCGGGCTCGAGGGTGTCACCTCGCTGAGGGGAGTGTCGATGCCGTGGCCGGACATCGTCGAGATGGCAGGGACGTGGGCGGGTGCACTCGGAATCCGGGTGCTCGAGGATTGACCGCTCAGGCCGGTCCGCCGGGCGGATCCCGACACCACCCGCTCGGCAGACCTCGCCTCGATCACACCCGGTCGTCGCCGGGGGCCACGTCGGCACTGCGCACAGGAGACCAGGCGCGCTTGCGATCCACTCGGTGCGAGGCCGGGCGAGCGGACCACTCCTCCGTGACAGGGCTGTACTACCCGTTTTCGCCGAAAAACATCGCTCGGCCACGGACAGCCCTCAGGGGTTCACGCGGCCGTTGCGCTCGGGGATAATCGGGAGCGTGCGACAGGGCTCCACGCCACGGAGACCGCATGACCCGGCTGCGGGCCGGACGCGGGTCGGCGGGCGGCGCCTTGCGGCCTAGCCGCACCCAGCTCCTGTACTTCGTCACCGTCGCGGAGTCCGGGCAGATCACGCGTGCCGCGGCGAAGCTCCACATCGCCCAGCCCGCCCTCTCCCAGGCGATCGCGAAGCTGGAGTCCGAGCTCGGCTTCCAGCTGCTCGACCGGCATGCGCGCGGCGTGACACTGACCCCGTCCGGGCAGATCTTCCTCGGCAAGGCAAGGCGCGCCGTGGACGCGGAGCTCGACGCTGCGCGCACCGCCGAAGCCCTCGCGCGCGGAGAGCAGCAGATCCTCGAGTGGGGCTTCGTGATGGCCCCGCCGGGCCTGCACAGCCCGGGACCGCTGCGGGCGCTCGCAAACGCCCACCCCGAGATCGACATCCGCTACCGCGAGCTTCCCTTCCCCCACACACCAACGCACACGTGGCTGGCTGACGTCGACCTCGCTGTGTGCCACGTTCCGCCGCCCGATCCGGAGGTGTGGTCGCAGCGGATCGGCCGCGAGCCGAGGGTCGTGCTCGCTTCGACCGCGCACCCCCTCGCCGGCCGCGAGCAGCTCACGGTCCGCGAGATCCTGGACGAGAGGTTCATCGGCTTCGACGACGCGGTCGACCGCGAATGGGCCGGCTTCTGGAGCCTGGACGACCTGCGCGGCGGCCCGCCCGCGAGCATCACGATCGACCGCGCCTCGAACGGGCAGGAGATCCTCGCCTCGCTCGCGGTGCGCAGCGCGATCATCACCGCGCCCGCCTCGGTCGCGGCGATCGTCACCAACGTCGACAAAGGCGTGGCGATGATCCCCCTCACGGACGCCAGATCCTCCGATGTGGTGCTCGCCGGTCGAGAGGACCGGCGCAATACGATCGTGAACGAGGTGCTCGAGTTCATGCTCGGCCTCGGCGCAAAGTGGTACGGCGCACCGGTGCCCCCCGACGCCTAGGCGAACCGTCCCTGACGCCGCATGGGGCGAACGCGCCCCGCCGGCCCGCCAACCGCGCGGCCCGCGCGTGCGTATACCAAGGTGATGGCAGTCGACGCGACACGCCACGCCCCATCGGCCTTGACGCCTATGCGAACATATGTTCGTATGGGTCCCCGGCCATGGAAACCAGCCGTCGAGCTGGACGCGGCACTGGAGCGTGGCGAGCTGCGGTTCGCGATGAGCCTGGCGGAGGAACTCCGCCTTGAGCGAGGCAGGCCGATCGACCTCGCAACGGCATCGAGGTTCCTCCCCCTGATCGCGAAGGAGAGCCCGCGGGAGTACGACCTGTGGGCCAAACGATGGCTCGCGCGCTGGCTCACCGAGAGCCCAGCAGGCACGATCGACCAGGCGGCCGAGGTCGCCGGCGCACTCGCGGAGCTGCCCGCCGAGCCGTCGGCGCTCGAGGCGATCCGAGACGCCATCCGCGCCGCGTAGCGGGCGCTCCGGCCTCGCCGTGAGCGGGACGCCGCAGGAGGGGCCGGCGGCCCGAGAGCCGGAGGATGAGAAAGCCGTTGCTCCCGGGCCGCCGGCGAACACCGGCTTACCCTCGTCGCCAGTGCTGTGAGGGACTGCTCCGCCAAGCTACACCCGCACCGGCGGCGAGTTGTCGCGCAGTGGTTACGTTTGCGGATCTATGAGCTGCGCCGAGACGGACACCGCTCGCGGCTGAGCTGCCGGGCGGGCTCTGGCGTGCCGTCCGCCGGTCAGCGTGACCTAGAATCCGCAGCGTTAATGACGGCCGGGCCCGTTGGACTGCTGGAGGATTGGCTGGAGCAGGCACGCGACGCGGGCCTCGCGGAACCGTGGTCGGTCGCCTTTGTCACCGTCGGCGACGGGGGGCGTCCCAGCGCCCGCACGGTCTCGCTGAAGCGCGTTGAGGCCGACGCCCTGCTCTTCACGTCGGCGCTCTGGACACGCAAGGTGCGCGAGCTGGCGGCCAATCCACAGGTCGCGCTGCTGTTCCATTGGCCGGCGCTCGGAAGACAGGTGCATGTGACGGGCAGCGCCGAGATCGCCGAGCGGCAGCTCGCCGTGGCGCTGTTCGAGGAGCGCGATCTCGCCAATCGCCTGCAGACGCTCCTCTCCCGTCAGGGCGAGGCGATCGACAGCGTCGACCCTCTGCGGGCGAGCCACGCCCGTCTCATGAAGGCCTCCGGAGCGCCGCCCGAGTGCCCGCCGGACTGGGGTGCGCTCAGGGTCCGTCCCGACGCGATCGAGTTCTGGGAGCAATCCCCGGACCGGATGCACGACCGGCTCCTGTATGAGCGCCGCGCCGACGGCTGGCGCCTGACTCGCCTGGCACCCTGAGCAGGTAGCAATCCGGTCGGCCCGCGCGTCGAACTTGCAATGGAACATTCGTCCGCTCAGGTCGGCCCGCCTTGCGCCGATACCCACCTCGGCATAGGGGAACATCGCCACTTGAGGGGCGACAGCGACCCGGGGGCTCCCGTACTCAGAGCCTCCGGGTCGCCCACTCTCCGCCCGGCGCAGCTGCATCCACCTCCCCCACCCGCGCGTCGCTCTCCCTGACGCCGCACTCGATCCGTGGCCGCTACGGACGCGCCCTCGCGTCTCGGCACCTTAGGCTCGCCGCGTCCGCAGTGTGAGTTGGCGGACCTCCTGTCCCGGTCTCGCCCAGGTGTGCGGGGAGAGCAAGTCAGGGCGCGACAGAACCGGTTCATCCCCGGCGCCTCAATCACTCAAACAGCCGGGGATGGGCCGCACCCCCGCGGGAACTCTCACGGCGATGAGGAAGGCGGGCCGCCCCGGCACTGGCGGATCGAGCCTCCTGCGCAGCTCGTCGTATTGCTCGGGCGTGACCT
>Ga0209698_10000787_pt1 | contig 36484 bp, 35 predicted proteins | sample LitLauG_LLR_2012_FD_187203 | JGI IMG/M metagenome (GOLD analysis project Ga0209698, IMG submission 187203) | Freshwater sediment microbial communities from Pennsylvania, USA - Little Laurel Run_MetaG_LLR_2012 (SPAdes) (version 2) | ecosystem: Environmental > Aquatic > Freshwater > Creek >... | reverse complement strand
TCATTGGCGCTGAGGTTGCTGTACGCGTTCATCGCCATGACGTTGGTGTTGATGTCAATGCCCATCAGTTCCTCCTTGGATTCGTCGAGCCTTCGTCCATGAGGGCTCCATGACACGCCCGGTTGCCCGGACACCTGGATTCATCGTCAGTCCGATGACAAAACTGAGGCACTGGATCGAAGAATCTCAGACATCACGCCATGTTTCGGACGATGATCCCGCCGGCGACGTCGGGAAGACCGACGGCGTGGGCCTCGATCGCATCGGCGACATCGGGCGCGCCGCCCGCCCGGAGCACTTCGGCGAGCGCGCGACAGCGCACCCGGGACGTCGCGGCGCCGAGCAGCACGACGTCGAGGAGCTCAGGATCCAGCGCGGCCACACCCCCGAGGACCGACGCGACCTCCGAGGTCGGGACGAGGGCGGCGGCGATGCGGATGAGCTCAGGGGCCCGGTCGTCGCCGAACGCCGCGTGCGCCGTCGCCGCGGCGAGGATCCGCTCGGTTGGCGGGACCGGGTCGGCACCGGCGCGCGCCACGAGCGGACAGGCATCGGCCATGCCGACCGCACGCACCCGGCTCGCCCACTCGAGGCAGCGCTCGGTACCGAGTGCCGGGGCGAAGCGGATCGCCGCCGCCAGGATGGCAGTGTGGTCGCCGAAGCGCTCCCGTAGCCCTTCTGCGATCGCATCGGCATCGTCGGGCTCGAGGAGCACCAACGTCGCGGCGACGCGGAGCAGGCGCTCCTCGGGGATCACCGCGGCCAGCTCCTGCAACGGCCGGCCGGCCTTGCGGAGGGCGTCGTGGGCGACCCCCACGTTGCCGGTGTCGGCGTAGCGCTCGACGAGCTCCAGCAACTGGTCCGCCGCCTCGTCCGTGCGCCCCGCGTCCAACAGCGCACCGGCCAGCTCGGTCTCCAGCGACCCCGCCGGTGGCCGGAAGCCGTCCTCGGTGGTCAGGTCCCCGATGGCGCGCAGCATGGCGACGGCCTCATCAGCCCTGCCGAGCTGGCGCAACGCCTGGGCCTCTATCAGGTCCGCCATGCCCGATGTCGTGCTGTCGGCCCGCAGGCGGGCCGCCCACTCGAGGGCGTCCTCCCCACGTCCAAGGTGGAGCAGGGATTGCGCTCCGAACATCAGGGCGCTCCGCCTTGCGCTCAGCGCGACGAGCTGCTCGAGGGCCGCGTCGTAGCGGCCCATCGCCTCCTCGTTGCGGTCGATGGCAGACAGGGCGCGGCCGAGGTTGAGATCGGCCAGGCCCGGCTCTGCGGTGGTACCCGTGCGGGCACCGGCCTCTGCGGCCTGCAGGTTGCGGGCCAGCTTGTCACGACCTTCGATGAGGTCGGACAAGTACCCGCTGTGCACCAGGCGCATCCCCTCGGCCTTGCCGGCGAGGAGCTCGCCGTGCTCGTCGTCGCGGAGGCACACCTGCTCGTGCAGGTGCCCCTTCCAGTGACAGCGATCCCGCCGGAAGAGCCGGAACGCCCGGTGGCTGTACCCCGGTTCGGTCCCGTCGCCGACGAGGTTGTAGATCTCGACCAGGAGCACGTCCACGTTGCGAGCGGAGCCGAGCACGGTCCGCATGGTGCGGGCGTCGGCCTCGAGCACCTCGTCGGCATCGATGTGCAGGATCCACTCCCCCCGGCACTCGGCAAGGGACGCGTTGCGGGCCCTCGAGAAGTCATGGTCCCAATGCCCCTCGATCACCCTCGCGCCGCTCTCGAGCGCGATCTCGATGGTGCGGTCCGTCGAACCGGTGTCGTAGACCACGACCTCGTCGACCACACGGTTGAGCGAGGCAAGCGCGGTTGGGAGGATCGCCTCCTCGTCCTTGACGATCATGCACGCCGACAGGAGGACCTTGCGCTCCCGGCCGGTCTTGGCGTTGAAGCGGTCCTCGTTGCGCTCCTGCACGTCGAGGCGGTCGACGCCATTGCCATCGAAGGTCGCATGCCCGTGGTGGTGCACGAATGAGTCCTGGGCGATGAGGAGCCGCCATCCGGCCTCCGAGAGGCTGTGGCACAGGTCGTCGTCCTCGTAGCCACCGATGCCGTAGCTCTCGTCGAAACCGCCGACCTCTTCGAACGCGGATCGACGCACCGCCAGCGCGAAGCCGACCAACCTCGACACCTCGAGCGCCTCGCGTTGGTGGGCTTGCTCCCACTGTCGGACGAAGCGCCGGTAGTCAGACATGCGCTCGATGTCGTACCGGGCATCGTGAACCATCTGCAGACCGTCGACGAAGTTGGAGCGGGGTCCGACGGCTCCGACCTCCGGGTCTTGGAAGGGTGCGAGGAGCCGGTCGAGCCAGCGCCCCGCGAGCACGGTGTCGTTGTTGAGGAAGACGACCACGTCCTCATCCTCTGCGGGGCGGTCGGCGTGGCGGGCTCCCTGGTTGCACGCGGCAGGAAAGCCCAGGTTGGTGACGTTGGAGACCACGTTGACCCAGGGATACCACCGCAGCCCCTTGGACGTGTCATCGGTCGATCCGTTGTCGACCACCACCACCCGGTCGCGCACCCCCATCGTGGCGCGGAGCGTGTCGAGGCACGGCTTCGTCTGATCCCAGCGGTTCCAGACGGGGATCACGATCTTCGCGCTGGGCCGCTTGCCCATGGATACCGCCTTTCGGAAGGTCGGCCGTGGGGGCGGGCCGAAGGGGGCTTGGTGGTCGGTGCTCCGCCTCGATCGCCAGATCGGCACGTCGAGTCCGGGGTTGAGCGGGTCTGGCCCCTGCGCCAGGAGGTGCGATGGGGGACGGCAGCCTCATATCGGGCATCGGCGCGCCGACGGGAGATCGTCCACCCCATGCCTGCAGGAGCGTCGATGGTGAGGTACGACTGGCTGGTCGTCGGTGCCGGGTTCAGCGGGGCCACCTTGGCCGAGCGGATCGCATCCCAACTCGATCAGCGGGTCCTGATCGTCGACCGCCGAGAGCACATCGGCGGCAACGCCTACGACAGCCTGGACGAGGCGGGGATCCGGGTGCACCGCTACGGCGCGCACATCTTCCACACCCGCTCGACCAAGGTGTGGAGCTACCTCTCGCAGTTCACCGACTGGTACCCCTACGTGCACCGGGTGAAGGCGTCGATCGACGGCAAGCTCGTCCCCCTGCCCTTCAACCTGGAGAGCCTCCACGCCCTCGTGCACCCGACGATGGCTCGGCGCCTCGAGGCGTGCCTGCTGTCCCGCTTCGGCGAGGGCGGCCGCGTGCCGGTGCTGCGGCTCATGGAGAACGCGAACTACGACCTCCAGCGCCTAGCGGCGCTCGTGAGCGACCAGGTCTTCGACAACTACACCCGCAAGCAGTGGGGCCTGCGGCCCGACGAGCTCGACCGCAGCGTCACCGGCAGGGTCCCGATCGTGGTCTCCCGGGACGACCGCTACTTCGGCGACCCGCACCAGGGGATGCCGGCCGGGGGCTACACCGCCCTCTTCGAGCGGATGCTGGCCCACCCGAACATCGACATCGCCCTCGGCGTCGACCACGCCGATGTGCAGGACCAGGTCCGCCATGACCGTCTCGTGTTCACCGGCGAGATCGACGCCTTCTTCGGGTTCGCCCACGGCCCCCTCCCCTACCGCAGCCTCCGCTTCGAGCACCGCAGCATCGACGAGGCGGAGTTCCAGCCGACCGCGGTCGTGAACCACCCCAACGAGCACGACTACACCCGCATCATCGAGCACAAGCACTTCTCGGGCGGCGGCGGCGACCGCACGACGATCACCTACGAGTACCCGCAGGACTACGTCCGAGGGGACAACGAGCCCTACTACCCCGTCCCGCGCCAGCAGAACCACCTCCTCTACGAGCGCTACGCCGAGGATGCGCTGAGCCTCGAGGGCAAGGTGGTCTTCGCCGGGCGACTGGCCCGGTACCGCTACCTCGACATGGACCAGGCCGTCAGCCAGGCGCTCGTCTGCTTCCGCCAGCAGGTGGTGCCGCTCGTGACCGGCCGGCCGGCCGACGCGCCGGTCGCCGCCCTCACCGGTGCCTGACGCCCGCGAGGCGAGCGCCTGGCTCAGGCGCTGGCCACGTCGAGGACCAGGCGGGCCACCCGCAACCACGTGAGCCGGCGCGCCTGCTGCACCTGCGCCGCATCCAGCCGGCCCGACTCGACGGCCCGGAGGACCCCTTTGACGAAGTCCGCTCGCACGTAGGCAGCCTCGACGAACCCGTCGAGGACTGGAGGGCACACGCAGTGCAGCGCCACGCTCGGCAGGCCGGCGCAGGCGTAGTTGTAGAGCTTGTGGGGCTCCATGGTGGCGGTGAAGGGTTCGTCGGTGTGGGGCACGATCCCGACATCGCTGTGCAGGAGGTACGGCGCGGAGGCACTCGGCGCACGGGCCCCGAGCCAGTGCACCTGGGGGTGGCGCTCGACGAGCGCAGCGACCTCGACGGAGGGGGCGAAGCCCACCAGCACGACGTTGATGCCCTCGTCGGCGATCGCAGCGATCGCCGGGACGTCGATGCGGGTCGAGAGGCTCCCGAAGTAGAGCGCCCGGGGATGGGCGATCGCGGCGAGGTCCGCCGGCTCGGGGAGGCGGTCCACGGTGGGGTCCTCCCAGGCGGGATCACAACCGTGACCGACGTACACGGCCGCGGGGACATCCGGTATCGACCCGCTGGAGAGCCCGACGACGTGGTCGTTGCAGCGGATGAGGTGGGTCCGCATGCGCTCGAGGCGGTTGGCGGACTCGACGGTGATCCCCGGCCACAGGTGCAACATGTCGTGGGTCACCAAGGTGGTCGTGCGGGCGACCGGGGCGAGCGCGTGGTGGAACCACCAGTTGAGGTCACCGACGCCGCAGTTGACGAGCAGCGGGTCGGTGAGGCCGGCGTTTTGCGCGACCACGCGGCCGTATTCCTCGGGCGACACCCCTTGGCCCTGGTGCTGGTACACGTGGAGCCCGCGGTCCTCGTGGCAGTTGAGCGTGGCGGGTCCGTCGCTCGGCGGTCCGGGCTCGCAATACACGACCTTGGACGCGAGACCCCCGTCGACCATGGCGTGGGCGATCGACTCCGCGGCCCGCCCGAGCTGGCCGTAGTCGTTCTGGAGCCAGGTGACGATCACTTCGGGCTGGCTCATCGTGGCGGGTCTCCGATCTGAGGTCGCACCTGGATCGAGATCGGGTCGGTCGACGCACGCCGCATCTGAGTCGTCGGGGCCGATCCTGCGCGCTCGGTGGAGATGTGGGTCCCGGCCGTTGGCGCAGCGGCCGGCGCTCCGTACACTCCGCGCCATGAAGGTCATCGTCACGGGCAACCAGGGCTACATCGGCTCCGTACTCGTCCCCGTCCTCCAAGACGCGGGGCACGACGTCACCGGCCTCGACATCGGCCTCTTCGAGGACTGCACCTTCGGAACCCCGCCGGCCGCGGTCGACACGATCCGACGCGACATCCGTGACGTCAAGGTCCAGGACCTCCTCGGCTTCGACGCAGTCGTCCATCTCGCCGCGCTGTCCAACGACCCCCTCGGGGACCTCGACGCCGACCTCACCTACGCGATCAACCACCGCGGCTCGGTCCGGATGGCGACGATGGCGAAGCGGGCCGGGATCAACCGCTTCGTCTTTTCGTCGTCGTGCAGCCTCTACGGCGCGCACGGCGATGCCCCGCTCGACGAGACGGCTTCGTTGCATCCCGTCACGCCCTACGGACATTCCAAGGTGCTGGCCGAGCAGGAGATCGCCGGGCTGGCCGACGAGGACTTCAGCCCGACCTTCCTGCGCAACGCCACGGCGTACGGCATGTCCCCCCGGCTGCGCGGTGACCTGGTCGTCAACAACCTGGTCGGCTTCGCCTGCACCACCGGCGAGGTCCGCATGACGAGCGACGGCAGCCCCTGGCGCCCCCTGGTCCACGTCGAGGACGTCGCGAATGCCTTCCTCGCGGTGCTCGAAGCAGACCGCTGGGTGGTCCACGGCGAGGCCTTCAACGTCGGTGCCACCACGGAGAACTACCGAGTCCGTGAGGTGGCGTGCATCGTCGAGGATCTGGTGCCGGGGAGCCGCATCACCCCGGCCGACGGCGTCGGGCCCGACCTGCGCAACTACCGCGTGAGCTGCGACAAGCTGGCCGACGCCCTGCCGGCAGCGCGGTCACACTGGACGGTGCGCGACGGCGTCGAGCAACTGGCGGCCGCCTACGAGCGCCATGCGTTGTCGATCGACCAGCTCACCGGGGAGCGCCTGCAGCGGATCCAGAGGGTGCGCACGCTCCTCGACTCGGGCGCGCTCGATGCCCGTCTGCGCTGGACCTCCGCATCGGTCGGCGTCTGACCCGAGGACCGGATCTCTCTGCCCTCCCGATCTGGACAATCGGCTCAAGCGTCGGCACGGGAGGCCGAATTACATGGTCGAGATGGCTCCGAGAGGTGGACGAGTGAGAGTTGCGGACTACATCGCCTCGGAGCTCAGCGCGCGAGGCGTCACGGATGTCTTCCTCGTGACCGGTGGGGGCGCCATGCACCTCAACGACGCCTTCAACCGCGCCCCCGGGATGCGCGTCACCTGCTTCCACCACGAACAGGCGGCAGCGATGGCGGCGGACAGCTACTTCCGGATGCTCAACCGCCCTGCGGTCGTCAACGTGACCTGCGGCCCCGGGGGCATCAACGCCATCAACGGCGTGGCCGGGGCGCACTTCGACTCCATGGGCATGATCGTGGTCTCCGGCCAGGTCAAGCGGGCGACCCTGGTGCGCAACGCGAACCTGCCCCTGCGCCAGCTCGGCGACCAAGAGGTCGACATCGTGTCCATGGTCAAGGGGATCACGAAGTACGCGGTGTCCCTCGACGATCCGGCGTCGGCGCGCTACCACCTCGAGCGGGCCGCCCACCTCGCGGTGTCCGGCCGGCCCGGTCCGGTGTGGCTCGACGTCCCGATCGACGTCCAGGGAGCACATGTCGATCCGCCCGCGATGCTGGCCTACGACCCTGCGCAGGACCGCACCACCACCCTCGGCTCGAGCGACGTCCACGTCGCGGCTCGAGCCATCGCGGACGAGCTGTGCGCCAGCCGCAGGCCGGTCATCTACGCCGGCGCCGGCATCCGCATCGGCGGTGCCCTCGACGCCTTCAGGGACCTCGCCACGGCGTGGGGCGTGCCGGTCGTCACCTCGCTCAACGCCCATGACCTCATCGGGTCCGATTCGCCCCTGCTGGCCGGGCGTCCCGGCATGATCGGCGACCGCGCCGGCAACTTCGCGGTGCAGAACGCCGACTTCGTCCTCGTGCTCGGCACCCGCCTCAGCATCCGGCAGGTCGGCTACGACTGGACCGGGTTCGCTCCCCGCGCCCGGGTCGCGATGGTCGACATCGACGCCGCCGAGCTGTCCAAGCCGACGCTGTCGCTGCACCTCCCCGTCCACGCCGACGTCAAGGGCGCGATCGACGCGCTGGTGGCGCTCGGGCGGCCCGGCCGGCCGGGCCAATGGGCGTCCTGGCTGGAGTGGTGCCGGCAGCGCCGCGAGCGCTACCCGGTCGTGCTCCCCGAGCATCGGGAGACGGTCGGCTCGGTCAACCCCTACGCGGCCGCCGAGGCCGTGTCCCTGGCGCTGCCCACCGACGGCCTCCTCGTCTGCGGCAACGGCTGGGCCGGCACGGCGGCGGCCCAGGCCGCAGTGATGTGCGACACCCAACGCCTGTACTCCAACTCGGGGTGCGGCTCGATGGGCCACGAGCTCCCCGCCGCCATCGGTGCTGCGATCGCCCACCCTGACCGCGCCGTCGTGTGCCTCGCGGGCGAAGGAAGCCTCCAGATGAACATCCAGGAGCTGCAGACGCTGGTCCACCATCGCCTCGGGGTGACGATCGTGGTGCTCAACAACGGCGGCTACCACTCGATCCGCCAGACACAGGAGAAGTTCTTCCCCGACGCCCCGATCGGCTACGACCCGGCGACCGGCGTCAGCTTCCCCGACGTGGCTCGCATCGCGGACGCGTACGGCCTGCCCTTTCGACGGGTCAGCAGCCTGACTGAGCTCTCCGACGCCGTCCGCGACGGCACCACGTCGGCCGGCCCGTCGATCTGCGAGGTGATCGTGGACCAGGACCAGCCTTACGCGCCCAAGGCAGCCTCCAGAGCACTTCCGGACGGGCGGATCGAATCCGCCCCATTGGAGGACATGTGGCCGTTCCTCTCCCGCGAGGAGCTCGCCGACAACACGATCGACCCTGTGCCCTCGCTGGCCCCGTCCTCGGCCTGCCCGGTCCCCTGACGGCCCTCGCCCGCTCCCTTCCCGCCACCACGTCCCGGTCGGACCAGGAGGTTGACGACGCTCATGTCACTGCTGCACTCACATCCCGACGACGACCTCACCGAGCTCGCGTTCAGCGGCGTCCCCCTCGACGCGCCCGCCGCAAAGCTCGGAACGACTGGCGTGGCTGCCATCCGGCCTGCCATCTCGGCGGCAGCACGGGCGCCGGCCAGCACGCGCCGCATGTCGCGGAACGGCCGATCCTCCGACATCCAGCCGGTCCGGATCGCCGACCGTCGGGTTGGTCCTGGCCAGCCGTGCCTCGTGATCGCCGAGATCGGGATCAACCACAACGGCGCGGTCGACATCGCCCTCGATCTGATCACGGAGGCGGCGCGCGCGGGCGCCGACGTGGTCAAGTTCCAAAAGCGGACCATCGACCGCGTCTTCACACCGGAGCAGCTCTCGGCACCTCGCGAGAGCCCCTACGGCACGACGTACGGCGAGCTCAAGCACGGCCTCGAGTTCGACCGGCGCACCTACGAGGTCATCGACGCCCACTGCCGGCGCGTCGGCATCGCATGGACCGCCTCGTGCTGGGACGAAGCATCCGTCGACTTCATCGAGGATTTCGAACCCCCGTTCCTCAAGATCGCTTCGGCGTCGCTGACCGATGACGAGCTCCTCCGCCACCATCGCGCCACCGGCCGCCCGATCATCCTCTCGACCGGCATGAGCTCGATCGAGGAGATCGACCAGGCAGTAGAGGTCCTCGGCACCGACGACCTCGTGCTCCTCCACTGCACGAGCTCCTACCCCTCCGATCCCGACGAGATCAACCTCCGCGCGATCGCGACCCTCCAGGACCGCTACGGCGTCCCAGCGGGCTACTCGGGACACGAGGAAGGCATCGTCACCACGATCGCCGCGGTCTCTCTCGGCGCGGCCGTCGTGGAGCGTCACGTCACCCTCGACCGCTCCATGTGGGGCACCGACCAGGGCGCGTCGATCGAGATCGACGACCTCAGCGCGATGGTCAGCGGGATCCGTACCGTCGAGCGGGCCCTCGGCGACGGTCACAAGCGCGTGTTCGAGTCCGAGTTGGCCGTTCGCGCCCGCCTGCGCCGCCAATCGGCGCTGCACCTGCCCACACCGGCATGACGCCGACAGAGAGCGCCTGCTCCACCGCGCTCGCCGCCCTCGAGATGGTCGTGTTCGACTTCGACGGGGTGATGACCGACGATGCGGTGTGGGTCACCGAGGACGGCATCGAGCTCGTCCGCTGCAGCCGGGCAGACGGACTCGGTGTGTCCCGACTCCGCGACGAGATCCCGCTGCTGGTGCTCTCCAGCGAACGCAACCCGGTCGTGACCGCCCGATGCGCCAAGCTCGGGCTGCGGGCGGTGCAGGGGATCACCGACAAGGGTGCTCACCTCGCCGCTCTGCTGGCTTCCGAGGGCATCGATCCCGGCCGGGTCGCCTACGTGGGCAACGATGTCAACGACCTGGGCTGCATCGCCCTCGTCGGGCTCCCGGTCGCCGTCGGCAACGCCCACGCGGAGGTGCTCGCGGCATCCAAGCTCCAGCTGCGCGCCGCGGGCGGGCATGGAGCCGTGCGCGAGCTGTGTGATCTCGTCCTCGAGGCACGCCGCGCCCGATCCGCGCTCACCCCGCCGGCATGACCGCGCTGGACGCTTCTGTCCTCACCGAGTCGCACGAACGCGCTCCCTGGCTGCACCAGATCGCCGCAGCGGGGATCGCGGTCCAAGTGGTCAGCGGCGTGCCGCGCGACGCGGCCACCTCTCCAGCATCGCTGTGCTGCGTGCTGCCGGGCGAGCAAGGCCATGGCGTCATCTATGTGCCAGCTGGCGACGTCTTGCTCACCGAAGGGGTCCGCTCGCTCGTGCGCGCGCTCCGCGAACCAGGGGTCGTGCTCGCCGTGGGCGCCGCGACCTGGCCCGATGGGCAAGGATCGGCTCATCTGAGCCAACCAGCCCGCCGCCTCGGGATCCCGCTGCCTGGCGAGTCGCGCCGTGTCAGCGGCCAGCGGATGGCCGACGCCATCGCGTCCTACGCCAGCGCACCGACGACGACTCCCTCTGCGGTCGCGATCCGCCGGAGCGCCCTGGACAGGTGTGCCGCCGGGTTTCGCTGGCCCGATCTCGCCGCGCCGGACCACCTCGCCGACCGGATGGTCCCACTCTGGCTCGCCGTGCTCTCCCAGGGCGACGCCGTGGTCCTCCGGGATCCCGTCACCGCGCTGAAGCGATGCCCCGACCCGCCCCGCACCGCCCTCGGCGAACGGGTCAACATCCAGTGGTGGCTCGACGTGATCGAGCGCTCGCCGCGGCTGTCGCCCGTGGAGCGCCGACGCGCCATGTCGACGCTCATGCGGCGCATCTCGCACCTCCCGCTCCCCGATGTCGACGACGCGACGGCGGAGGGGGCCCGCCTGGCGATGCACGCGCTCGCCGCGCGGGTGCGCAGAGAGCTCCCGCTCGCCGAGATCCTTCCGGGCCACGACGCGGCGCCGTACGTCCAGGCGTTCCTCGCCCATCCCTCGGTGCTCGATCCCGACCGGGCCGCGGAGCTCGCAGCCACCTGGCGCGAGGCCTTCGGCGACCGCGATGACGTCGAGCTCGTGGTACCCGCCGCCATGGCAGCGAGCGTCGAGGCCTTGACCCGCGCCGGGATCAGGTTTGCGATGCTGCCCGACGCGAGCATCACCGCGATCGGCTCACCGATCGTCGCCCTGGGGCCCCGCCCAACCGTCGACGGCCTGCGGCGCTTCGCGCCCTCACTCCCGGAGGCGCTTCGCCGATGACGTCACCGCGAGTGAGCATCTGCATCCCTGTCCGCAACCGCCCCGCATTGTTGGCCGAAGCCATCCAGAGCGCGCAGGAACAAACGCTCGACGACATCGAGATCGTCGTCTGCGACAACCAGTCCGATGACGACACGGTCGAGGTCGCCCGGAGCTTCGCCGCCACGGATCCACGGGTGAAGGTCTACGTCAACGAGGTCAACCTGAACGCCTTCAACTACGGGCGGGTGCTCGAGCGCGCGCGGGGGACCTACGTCAAGTACCTCAACTCCGACGACCTGTTGGCGCCCACTGCCGTGGAGCGGCTGGTGTCGGCGATCGAACGCCCGGGAGCGAGCCTCGCCTTCTGCCGCCAGAAGTTCATCGACCTCTCCGGCAACGAGGTGGCGACCCCCCGAAAGGACGGACTTCTCGGAGTCTCGGGCGACGCGGTGCTACCCGGCCGCGAGTTCGGCGACCGCATCCTCACCGAGATGTGCAACCTCGTCGGCTACCCGACCGCCGCGTTGTTCCGGCGCCGACCGGAGGACCCCACCCGGCCGATGTTCTTTGCCGGGCGGACCTGGCAGTACTGGGTCGATACGACGCAATGGCTCCAGCTCCTGTTGGAAGGCGACGCGGTCTACGTCGACGAGCCCCTGGCACTGATCCGCAGCCATGGCGGCCAGGAAGGCCGCCGGCGCCTCAACGACCTCGTGTACGCCTTCGACATCGAAGGCGTCACGACCTGCACCATCGAAGGTGAGCAGTACCTCGTCGACCCCGGCGAAGCCAAGCGCTCGCGCACCGTGGTGCTACGGGTGTTCACGCACCGCCCTTACATGGTGAGCGCCGAAGTGGGCGCCGTCGGGGGACTCGATCAGCTCGAGGGCGTGCGGTTGGCAACGGAAAACCTCCTCGCTCCCCCCCGGCCGGCCCTCGAGCGCCATCGACGCTCGATCGGCGATTGCGTGTTCGTGCTCCAGGACGTGCCGGGCGGAGGGACGTTCGACGCCATCGACCTCTGGCTCCTCGCCTTCGCCGATCGAGGAGACGTCTCGCTGGTCGTGACAGTCGACTCCGCCGAGCGGGGGCGGGAGCTGGCCCACCACCCGGGCCCAACCGCTCGCGGACGCATCGAGGTCCGACAGGTCGAAAAGGCCCTGTACTTCGACGGACCGGTCATCCTCTTCGACCCGAGTGCCTCCACCGAGGAGCTCCTGGCCGCCGCGCCACCGCCCCGGTGGGGAGCCCCCCCGTGGTCCTGCATCGCCTCGGCCGACAAGCCGCCCGCCTGGTTCAGGTGATCCCGCCTCACCCGTGCGCCGATTGCGCCGATAGAGCGATCATGACGCTCACCGAGCCCGCCCGCTCGACCGCCTGGACCCCCGACGAGGACGCCGACGCCCTCCGCGGTCAGATCCTCGAACTGGTCAGCCGCTACCACGCGGCCGCCTTCGGACCGCAGCTCTTCGAGCCGGGACGGACCCCGGTCCCGGTGAGCGGCAGGACCTTCGACGACGCAGAGATGCGCAGCCTCACGGCCGCCGCGTTGGACTTCTGGCTCACAGCGGGCCCCTACGCGGAGCTCCTCGAGCGCCGCCTGGCAGAGGTCGTCGGCACCAGCGAGGCCCGTCTGTGCAACTCGGGCTCCTCGGCCAACCTGCTGGCGATCGCCGCCTTGACCTCCCCGAGGCTCGGGGAGCGCCAGCTCCGACCCGGTGACGAGGTCATCACGGCGGCCGCGGGCTTCCCCACGACGGTCAACCCGATCGTGCAGCACGGCCTGATCCCGGTGTTCGTCGATGTCGATCCCGGCACGTACAACTCCACCGTGGACGCCGTCGCGGCGGCCATCGGCCCTCGCACCCGTGCCATCATCCTCGCCCACACGCTCGGCAACCCCTATGACGCGGCCGGCGTCGCCGAGCTCGCCGACGAGCACGGGATGTGGTTCGTGGAAGACAACTGCGACGCGCTCGGCGCAACCATCGGCGAGCGTCCGACCGGCAGCTTCGGTGACCTGTCCACCCTCAGCTTCTACCCTGCGCACCACATCACCACGGGCGAGGGCGGCGCCGTGCTCAGCGGTCGCAGGCTGGCCAAGATCGTCGAGTCCTACCGGGACTGGGGCCGGGACTGCTGGTGCGCGACCGGTTGCGACAACACCTGCGGCAAGCGCTTCGGTTGGCAGCTCGGCACCCTGCCACGCGGCTACGACCACAAGTTCACCTACAGCCACATCGGCTACAACCTGAAGATGACCGACCTCCAGGCGTCCGTCGGCGTCGCCCAGCTCGCCAAGCTGCACGACTTCAGCGCCGCCCGGCGCCGCAACTGGCAACGCCTGCACGACGGCCTCGGGGACCTCGACTGCTTCATCCATCCGGTCGCGTCAGCCGGCACGAACCCCAGCTGGTTCGGGTACTGCATGACGGTACGACCCACCGCTGGGTTCATCCGCCCTGACCTCGTGAGGTGGCTCGACGAGCGGCGCATCGGCACCCGTCAGCTGTTCGCCGGCAACCTGACGCGCCAACCGGCCTACGCCGGCGTCGCCCACCGCGTCGCCGGCGATCTGAAGGGGACCGACCTGATCATGGAGGGGACCTTCTGGGTCGGGGTCCATCCGGCGCTGACCGATCCCATGCTCGACTACGTCATCGGGTCCATACGGGAGTTCGTCACCCGCCACCACGCCCGATGACCACGTCCCTTTGGGGACTGCCCGCGCCCGACCTGGAGGAGGCGACCGACGCAGCGGAGACCGACCTGCTCGCGTGGCGCGGCAGCCGGTTGCTCGTGACCGGTGGCACGGGCTTCGTCGGGAGCTGGGTCACCTCGACGATCCTCCACGCCAACCAACGCCTCGGCCTGCGGCTGTCGCTGGTGGCGATCACGCGCAACCCGCGCTCCGTCCTCGCCGGGCACCCTGCGGTCGAGCTGATCGCGGCCGACGCCCGCTGCCTGCCCGACGTCGGCAACGTCGATGGGGTGATCGCTGGAGCGGCCTCGTCATGCGCGCTCCCCGACTCTCCCGACGCGCATGCCGACACCATCGCAGAGACCATCGTGTCGGGCACCATCGGCGCACTCCGAACCGCGGCACGCACGCGGAGCCGGCTGCTGCTGTTGAGCTCGGGCGCGGTCTACGGCCGACCGGCCGACTCCGTCGTCGAGACCGCGACCAGCTCCCTCGACCCGATGCGAGACGGGTCGGCCTACGGCAGCGCCAAACGGGCGGCTGAGGCGCTCGTCGCATCGGCGAGCGCGCAAGGCCGGATCGAAGGGGTCGTCGCCCGGCTCTTCAGCTTCGTGGGCCCGGGCCTGCCGACCGATGCCCACTTCGCCGCCGGCAACTTCGTCGCCGATGCGCTGGAGGGGCGCGCCATCCGGGTCCGGGGCGACGGCACGGCGGTGCGCTCCTACATGTACCCGTCCGACCTGGCCGCCTGGGCGCTCGGCCTCCTCACCCGAGGGACATCGGGCGAGGCGTACAACGTCGGCTCCCCCGACGCGGTCACCATCGCGGAGCTCGCAGAGCGCACGGCGGCCGCCGTCCAGCCCTCTCCCCCGGTTGAGATCTCCGAACCTCCCCGACAGGACCCGGTCGATGCCTACGTCCCGGGTGTCGGCAAGGCCGCCTCGCTCGGGCTCGGCTGCAGGGTGGACCTGGACGACGCGCTGAGGCGAACCATCGCCTGGCACCGCGCACGCGCCTGACGTCGAGGGCGCGCCTCCGCCTCAGCTGGCGTTGGCCGCGAACGACGCCGCCAGAGCCGCGGTCCCGGCCGCGAGGCCCTGGAGGATCTCATCGGTGTACTCGGTGCGCTCGAGGGCGTCGGGCACCGACACGAGCATCCGCAGGGCGGTGGCGAGCGCATGTCGCAGGTGAGCGGGCTCAGCCACGAATCCGGCCTGATGGCCGCGCAGGACGATGTCCATCCACTCCAGCACCGAAAGCGGTCGCGCCCAGGGTTGCCGCCCCCCGGCGGCGTCATGGACCCGCACCGAAGAGATCGGGTCCTGGAGGAAGACGATGTCGCCGCCGAGGCACAGACCGAGCCACATCGCCAGGTCACCCGACTGGTCCCAGCTCCGCCCGCCGAAGGTGGCCACCTGGTCGGGACCGCAGTCGCTGCGCCGAAACAAGACCGTCGTCGGACATCCTGCGTAGTTGACGTTGTGCGCGAGGCAGATGCTCCCGAAGAGCAGGCCCGGCACCCGGACGTCTCCAGGAGGCAGCGGCGGGTTCGTCCACCACGGTTGGTCGACCTGCTCGAGGGCGGCGCCGACGAGGAGCGTGCGACTGGCCACCAGCTTGACGCCTGAATCCAGGAGGTGAGGCGCCATGAGCGACAGGGCGCGAGGGTGCAGGATGTCATCGGAGTTGAGGAACTTGATGTACTCGCCCGTCGCGGCGCGGATGCAAGCGGCGTAGTTGGGCCAGGTCCCGAGGTTGTGCTCGTTCGATCGCACCCGGATCCTCGGATCCCGACGGGCGAAGCGCTCGGCGACATCGCGCGTCGCGTCGGTGGAGCAGTTGTCGCTCACGACGATCTCGAGCTCGGGGTAGTCCTGCGCGATCGCTGATTCCAGCGCCTGTGCCAGAAGCTCCTCCCGGTTGTACACCGGGATGCAGATGCTCACCCTTGACGCCGACATGGGTCCCTCTCCTAGTGAGCGATCTGGCCCGGGCCCGCCACGGCCAGATCCGACGGCGCGGCCCGAGGAGGGTCGAAGCGCCCGACGAATTCGCCGATCGGGCGCGTGAACCACTCGGCCTCCGCGGCGATCTCCTGATCAGACCAGTCCCACCACCGGATGCGATGCAGGCGCTCGATGATCGCAGCCGAGAAGCGCATGCGGACCACCTTGGCCGGGTTGCCGAGCACGACCGCATACGGAGGGACATCGTCGAGCACAACCGCGCCGGACCCGATCACAGCGCCGTCTCCGACGGAGACGCCTCCGAGCACCATGGCCCCGACACCCACCCAGACGTCATTGCCGATCTCGAGCGGACGGCTGCACACGCTCCCCGGCCCCGGCTCCTCGTAGAAATCCGGAGGAGGGTCGATGGCGATGGCGAGCGGATATGTGGTCGCGGTCTCCGGATGATGACCGCGGATCTTGGTCAGCCGAGCCGGCAGCGGGCGACCCGCCTGGTCGAGCAGGCGCACGCCGGTGCCCGCGTGGTTGCTGATGAGCACGTGCTGGGAGATCGAGCAGAACGCCCCGATCCTCACGTCACCCCATGGGAAGGCACGGATGACCGACGTGTCGCCGGCGTAGCTGTGCCGACCGATGGTGATGCTGCCCGGCCCGAAGGTGCACAGCGCAGCGTCCATGCCGTGGGCAGAGACGACCGTGGGGATCTCCAAGGTCGTGATGGCGCGGCGATCGACCTCAGCGATCGCGTCCTTCAGGAAGCGGAGGGCTCGCGTCGTGGACACCTCACCCTCACGGCGCCAGCGCGGCGCGGCTGCCTCCAGGGCATCACGACGCATCAGCGCGTGGCCGCTGCCGAACACGGCGTCGCTGCGGCGGAGGCACCGCAGAGCCGCGCTGGCCTCGGACTCGCCGTAGCGGCTCTCGCTGCAGGCGAGCCAGAGGACCTCACCGGCGGCGGCCGCGGCACCAGCAAGCCACATCTCGACCCATGAGGTGCCCGGCGCGACGACCACCTTCTCGGCTCCGACGATCGCATCCATCAGCGCGAGGAGCTCAGGATCACCGGCCTGCGCCACCAACACCGTCTCGGTCGCTACGCCGCGCGCTTCGAGCTCGTCGACCGCGTCGCCGAGGCGGTCGAGGGGGAGGAACAGCGAGTCGAACCCACCCTGGGCCACCAAGACGACGCTCAACATGCTGGTTGCCCGACTCTCGCCGCCGACACCCGCGTCTCGCCATCAACCCCTGGAGGTGCGTGGCGAGCCCGCCACTTCGCCGCCGAGGCGTGCCGGGAGATCTTGCCGGACGAGCTCTTCACCAGCCATCCTGCGGGAACCACCTCGATGTGGGCGCCCGAGAGGTCGAGGCCGGCGGTGAGACGCCGGAGGGCTGCGACCCGGTCGACGCCGCTCGGATCCCCGAGTGCTTCGATGAGCACCACGACCTTTTCGGTCTGCATGCGCTCGTCGAACTGTGCGAATGCAGCCACCCGTCCGGGGCGGACGCCAGATGTGCTCGAAAGCACGGCCTCGACATCCTCGGGGAACACGTTGCACCCGGCGACGATGAGCAGGTCCTTGGATCGACCCCGCACGAAGAGTTGGCCGCCCTCCCAGAAACCCAGGTCGCCCGTGCGGTACCAACCTTCCACGAAGGCATCGGAGGTCGCCGCCGGGTTGGCGAAGTACTCAGCAGCGAGGAACGGTGCGCGCACCCAGAGCTCCCCGATGCCCCCGTCGGGCACCTCGGTCCCCGACGCATCCCGCACGCTGACCTCCACGCCCGGCAGCGCCGCCCCCACCGGCACCAACGGCCCAGCGGCGGTCGGATCCGCGCCAGCCACTGCCGCCCGTTCGGTCCAAACCTGGGTGTCCGCGCCGTGGGTCACTGCAAACGTCGTCTCCGCCATCGCCCAGCAGCCGGTGAACACCGTGGGATCGAGCCCGACATCCTCGAAGCGATCGAGGAACGCCTGCTGGGAACGGTACGTGACGGGCTCGGCGCAGTTGACCAGGGCCCGGAGGCTTGACAGATCGATGCCGTCGAGCTCGCGGTCGCGCACACGCTGTGCCATGAAGTTGTAGGCGAAGTTCGGATGCCAGCCGAGGGTTGCGCCGAAGCGCCCAACCGCCTGCAGGTAGGAGACCGGCCTGGTGACCCATTCGATCGGATCGAGCATGATGCTCGAGATGCCGAAGCGAAGCGGAAGGTGCAAGGCGGTCACGAACCCCATGTCGTGGTAGAGCGGCAACCAGCTGACGATGCAGTCCCCCAGGACAACCCGATCGCCCACCGTGGCCGAAGTGGGTTCGACGCCAAGTGCGTGCCCGTACGCGTCGAGCTGCGCGCACATCGCGTCGGCTGAGACGACCACACCCTTCTTCGTCCCGGTGGTCCCGGACGAGAACTGCACGAACGCCGCTTCGGACGAGACCGGTTGCGGATCCCCAACCGCAGCTGTCACCGGATCGGCACTCCAGAGGCGAGCCACTGCAGGGCGCTGCGGGCGACCGGCGAGCGCCGAGTCGAGCGCATCGGCCATGTCGGTGAGCACGAGCTCGGGCGCGATCTGCTCCAGGACCTTCTGCATGTTGGCGAGGTACCAGTCCGGATCCTGCTTGCGCGTCGGTGGGGTGAGGATGGCCGGCGTCAGGCCGGCCGCCAAGGCCGCCAGGTAGTGAAGGCACTGTGCCTCCTGGCTCGCGCTCAGCACCGCGACCACTCCCCGCCCGCGCACCCGGCGCGCGGCCGAGACCTCAGCGATCGCGGCGGCGAGCCGCTCGGCCTCAGCCGCGAGCGCAGCAAAGCTCCACTGACGCAACGGACCGCCGGCCTCTACGAACCCCAGCGCGATGCGGTCGTCGGAGACCTTGTCGGCGAGGAGGACCTCGTAGAGCCGCCGCGGGGCGGCGGTCTCGGTCAACTGGGGCGGGACTCGATGAGCGAAGCGAGCTGGCGGACGGTGTCGGCGCTGTCATAGCCGAGCTCGTCGGGCGAGAGCCTGACGTCGAAGCGCTCCTCGAGGGCGTCTTGCAGATCCACGAGCGACAGGCTGTCCAAGAGGCCGGTGGTGAGCAGCGGGGTGTCTGCGTCGACGTCGACGTCGCCGTAGGTGGCCTGCACGATTCGCCCTACCATGCGGAGGAGCTCCTCGACGAGCTCGGACGTGGAAACCATCGACACGGCTGGTCACTCCTCCCCGGGGCGGCCCGCGCCGCCTCGTTCGATCCGTCACTCCTGTCGGCACGCATCGCTCGGACTTGAGCGCGCATCGCCAACCGACGAGCCGAGGCTCTCAAGCACGTCGAACGTCAGACGATAGAGAGGCATGACCTCGCCTTTCACAACCACCTCGTCCACCTCGGTCAGGTACGCCGGGGTCGCCATATGAAGGCGGTGATCCTCGCCGGCGGCCTGGGTAGCCGACTCGCCGAGGAGACCAGCGTGCGTCCGAAGCCGATGGTGGAGATCGGCGGCAAGCCCATCCTCTGGCACCTGATGAAGGTGCTCGGCAGCCAGGGGATCAACGACTTCATCGTTTGCTGCGGCTACAAGGGGTACATGGTGAAGGAGTACTTCGCGAACTACTTCCTCCACACCTCCGACTTCACCGTCGACTTGAAGAACAACCGCATCGAGATCGAGCGGAGCGAGGTCGAGCCCTGGCGGGTCACCCTCATCGACACCGGCGAGACAACGATGACCGGCGGGCGCCTCCGTCGCATCCGCCACCTGGTCGATGACGGCGCCTTTCTCATGACCTACGGCGACGGCCTCGCGGACGTGGACGTGGCAGCGCTGATCGAGACGCACCGGGCCAGCGGGCGCGCCGCCACCGTCACCGGGGTCCAGCCCGCCGGTCGGTTCGGCTCGCTGATGGCCGACGGGGACCGCGTGACCAGGTTCACCGAAAAGGTGGCCGGCGACGGTTCGTGGGTCAGCGGTGGCTTCTTCATCGTGGAGCCCGAGTGCCTCGACCTGGTCATCGACGACCAGACGATGTGGGAGAACGAGCCACTGGAGGAGCTTGCCCGCCGCGGCCAGCTCGGCCTCCACCGCCACTACGGCTTCTGGCAGCCGATGGACACCCTTCGCGACAAGCACCGCCTCGAGGAGATGTGGGAGGGCGGCCACGCCCCCTGGCAGATCTGGTAGTTCGAGCTCCTTCGCCGAGCGGCAGGCAGGCCCGCCCCTCGCTCAGCTGTTGACGGCGAGGCGGGCCAGCGTGGCCGAGCGGGCGTCGAGGCGGGCGTGGTAGTCCGAGCTGCCGGCGATCGCCGCGTAGTAGGCCGCCTTGCGCTTGGCCACGCGGGACCCCTTGCCGGTGTCGTCGTCGACCATCTCGGGGTCGAGCTGGCTGTTGATCCCGTCACGCAACATGTCCAGGGCTTCGGCCCGCATCTGAGAGATCCTGGACTCGGTCACGCCAAGCTCGTCCGCAAGGACCTGCATCGGGAGCTCCTCGAAGAAGTACCCGATCACCACCCGCCGCAACCGCTCGGGCAGGCTCCCGACGGCGTCCACCAGGTAGGAGCGGCGCTCGCGCTCGAGCAGGGTGTCGTCGGGCGTGCCCTTGGCCGCCATCACGACCTCTTCGACGTTGCCGTCGATCGGCAGTGCTTCGAAGTTGAGGACGACGGCGCGGTGGACATCCTCCGCGATCACATCCACCGCCTGGGGGACGAGGCCCATCGCCTGGGCCACCTCCTCGTTGGAGGGCATGCGTCCGAGCTGGGCGGTGAGCTGCTCCGAGGCCTGTGCCATCTTGCGGGCCTTGGCCCGGACCGACCGGGTCGCCCAGTCCCGCGACCGCAACTCGTCGAGCAGGGCGCCCCGGATGCGGTTGGAGGCGTAGCGCTCGAAGCCGATCCCGCGTTCGGGATCGAAGGACCGAGCCGCCTGGGCCAGACCGAGCATCCCCGCGGAGACCAGATCTTCACGAGAGACGTGTCGGGGGACCTTGGTGGCGATCTCGGACACGGCGTAGTTCACCAGGGGGAGGTGGCGCTTGACCAGCTCCTCCTCGGTCGCCGTCTGATCGTGCTTGCCGGTGTCCCGCACAGAACGCATACAGATTTTTCGGTCTGTCGGAGACCCGGGTTTATGATTGATTTAGCGAATCCCGAGATCTTCTCCTCCACCCATCCTCAGAAGAAGATTCGGACTCGGGCAGCTGGAATCCCTGACGATCAACGAAAATCGGCGCCCGGAGCGCTATGACGCGACACGTTGATCCAACCGTGTGGGACGCCATGGAACCCACACCGCGCCAGTCAGCGGACGTCACGAGGCCTCAGACGTCCGGCGCCTCGAAGCTGTCGACTGCCACGAAGAAGGTGCCTCCTTCACAGTCGAAGGCGAGCTCGGCCAGGCGCGAGCCGCTCGGCGGATCGATGGGCTCGGGCAGGCTGAGCTGGCTCGGTCCGGGGACAAGCGCCTTGAGGTTGCCGCCGACCATGTTGACCAGCTCGCCCACGGCGTCGCCGATCTGCTCGTGGTCGACCTCGTCGGCCTCTGCCGTCAACATCCGCGCCGTCAGACGAGCCGCCATGGACCGGTCGCAGTGAAAGGTCACCCGACCCTTCCACCCGCCGGAGATGCGCACCTGTGCACCAGCCAGCTCCGCCCCCGCGGCCTCGGGCAGGTCGAGACGAGGGATGGCGTCGAGCTCGAGGACCGAGGACCACACCTGCATGGTGATCTCGGCGACCTGATCCGATCCGATCGTCGTCATGAGCTGCGCTCCTTCAGCTTGTACCACGACGCCTTCCCGCTCTGCACCCGCTCGAACTCGACCGCTACGTTGAGTGTGGTCTCGGCACTCCCGAGGAACAGCACGCCATCGGAGTGCATCAGCTTGGCCGTACGGCGGAGGATGTCCCGCTTCGTGGGAAGGTCGAAGTAGATCATCACGTTTCGTATGAACACGATGTCGAGGCTCGGGAACGCCGGCCACGGCGCGATCAGGTTGAGCGGCCGGAACTCGATCATCGACCTGAGCTTGGCGGAGACGCGCCAGTCGGTCCCGTCCCGCTCGAAGTGCTTGGACAGCATCGCCGCAGGCAAGCCACGGTTGACCTCGAGCTGGCTGTAGCGGCCCTGCTTGGCCCGCTCGAGCACGCTCGTGGCGAGATCGGTGGCAACGATGCGCACCTTCCAGCCGGCCAGCTCGGGGAAGCCGTCCGCGATCGACATGGCGATGGAGTACGGCTCCTGACCCGATGACGCCGCCGCGCACCAGATCGACAGGGTTCGCACCGCCTTGCGCTTCTCGATGAGCGCCGGGACCACGTCTCGCTTGAGCGCCTCGAAGGGATGGATGTCGCGGAAGAAGCTCGTCTCGTTGGTGGTCATCGCCTCGACCACCTGGTCGTGGAGCGGCGAGCGCGGGGTCTGTTGCAGCTTGCGCACGAGCTGGTGGAGGTCGATCAGCCCAGCGGCGCGCACGAGCGGCGTGAGACGGCTCTCGACCAGGTACGCCTTCGTGTCGTTCAGGACGATGGCGGAGCGCTCGCGGACGAGACCTCCGATGTAGGCGAGATCCTCGGGGCTCAGGGACACGCCGACCCGCCGAGCGGTCCGGAGGGACGCGCGGTCTCCTCGTCGGCGGCGGTGGTGTGAGTCATCAGACCCGGGCGTCAGACCACGTCCAGCCCGAGGAGCTGGATCTTCTCGGAGATGATGTCGGGCGTGAAGGGTTTCATCACATACTCGTCCGCGCCGGCGTCGAGAGCCAGGCGGACCTGTTCGATCTCGGTCTCGGTGGTCACCATCATGATCCGCATGCCGTTGCGGGTCGGATCCGTCCGCACGGCTTGCACGAACTCGAACCCGTTCATCTCGGGCATGTTCCAGTCGACCAACGCCAGACCGACCGGGCCTGCCTCCGCCAACCGTTCGAGCGCATCCCGCCCGTTCGTGGCCTCGAGCACGTCGAAGCCGAAGTCGAGGAGCATCTTCTTGAGGATGAGGCGGATCGCCGATGAGTCGTCGACGACGAGGACCGCCACGCGACCCCCACCTCCCTCGGCGCCTGCGGATCCAGCATCGGACAAGCTCACTCGGAGATTCGTCGGACGCAACTCGACCGAGCTGAGCCCTCTCGGACCGGACTGCCGTCGTCGCGTTCGCCCTCCGGACAGGCTTAAGAACCGCGGCGCTACGACCGATCACGAACACACAACCCCGCTCGCGCTTCGACCAGCAGGATTGCTCTGGACGATCAGGTCCGGTCCCTCAAGACACCGCAACTTCGACCCGCCAGGAGGACGCGATGGGCCACCCGCTGCCCGACGCTTCGCAGGTTCGTGAGCTGTTGCGTGACCTCGTCGGCAAGCAGGTCACCGTCGAACTGCGAAAAGACGCTCCGCCGCCCGCACGCTCGCTGGTCGCGGTCTGGGCCGACGCGGCTGGGGTTGCATCGACAGCGGCGCTCTGCGACCTGCCGTTCGCGGCGAGCGCCGGCGCCGCGCTCGCCCTCGTACCCGCGGGTGTGGCCGAGGACTCGGTCAAGGCCAAGACGCTCGACCCGATGCTCCTCGAGAACCTCAGCGAGGTGCTCAACGTCGCATCCCGCTGGTTCAACCAGTCGGGCGCGCCACCCGTGCGCCTCGGCACCATCTACCCCTCGAGCGACGAGCTCCCCGACGACGTGGCGTCGCTCGTCGCCAAGCCGGCGGCCCGTCGCGACCTCACCATCGGCATCACCGGCTACAGCGGCGGGACCCTGAGCCTCCTGTCCGCCTGAGCGTCCGCGCATCCGAGCCTCCGTCGAGCTGCACGGTCGTCCGGACGTCGCGTCCTCCAAACGTCGCGGTTGTCCAAACGTCACAGCCCGCACAAGACCCTCAAGGTCTGCGCGCCAGATGCCGACAACCTCGGGCATGGCACGCCAGGTCAGCAAGCCGTCGCTGCTCGCCGCCTCACGCCTGACCGCGGGCCGCGGCCACCGGCCGGCCACGCCGGGACGCGCGTCGCTCGTCCTCGTGCCCGGCGGGATGAGCAACGCCCCCGCGGAGGATCCGTTCCGGGAGGCCAAGCTCTGGCACCCCTCGAGGCGGCCGCTGCTCCAGCTCGTCGCCGACGACTGATCCCCTGCGCCCTCCGGGGACCTCGATGGGTCAGCTCAGCCGGCGACCCGGGCCCCGGACCGCCCGACCGAAGCCCGACGGGCGATCTCGTCGGCGAGGGCGTCGAGGGGCAACACGCGCTCGACGATCCCCGCGTGCACGACGGCACCGGGCATGCCCCACACCACGGAGCTGGCCTCGTCCTGGGCGATGATGCGGGCACCGAGGCGGCACAAGCCCCGGGAGCCCTCGAGGCCGTCATGGCCCATCCCCGTGAGCATCACACCGAGCGACCGGCCCCCGTAGTGGCTGGCCACGTAGCGGAACAAGACGTCCACCGCCGGCCGGCACGAGTTCTCCCGGGGGGCATCGTCGATCAGCGTCCAGACCGCACCGTTCTTGCGCTGGAGGCCGAGGTGGTGATCGCCGGGGGCGACGTAGACCTGCCCCGGCCGGACCGCCATCGCGCTCGTCGCCTCGACGACGGTCAGCGACGACGCAGTGTTGAGCCGGTCGGCCAACATCGTCGTGAACATCGGCGGCATGTGCTGGACGATCAGTACCGGGACGGGCAGGTTCGCCGGGAGCGCAGGGATGAGCTGGCTCAGCGCTGCGGGTCCGCCGGTGGACACACCGATCGCGATCACATCGATGGGGCCTGCTGCCCCGGTGGGCGCGGACCCGGCGGCCGGCACTGGCGGCGCCGTCACCCGGCGGTGGCGCACGACGCTCGTATCCGGCACGCGCGCGGGGCGGAGCGAGGCGGGACGCGAGAACGCCTGGCGGCGCTGGCACAGCGCCTTGATCTTGGGGATGAGCTCGGCGCGGATCCGCTCCGCGGCATCCGCAAGACCCGTCGTGCCGGACGGCTTGGTCATGTAGTCCGACGCCCCTCGGGAGAGGGCTTCAACCGTCGCGGTCGCGCCGCGCTCGGTCAGCGCCGAGAACATGATGACCGGCAGGCGCGGCCATCGCGGGCGCAACTCGACCAGGGTGCTCAACCCGTCCATGACCGGCATCTCGATGTCCATCGTCACCACGTCAGGCGTCAGCTCCTCGATGCGCTCGAGCGCCAGTCGACCGTTGGATGCGGTGCCGACCACCTCGATCCCCGGATCCGACTTCAACGCGGTCGTCACGACGTGGCGGATGACCGCCGAGTCATCGACGACCAGGACGCGGATCCGCGACGCGGTCGCCACTAGGCCCCGACCGTCACATTGATCGCGGCCGCAACGTCGAGGACGAGCAGCAGACGACCCTCGAGCTTGCATACCGCGCTGATGAGCTGGCGGGCTTCGCCGTGCAGGGTGTCGGGGATGTCCTCGAACCCGCCGTTGACATCGACGACGTCGCCGATCTCGTCCACCAGCAGGCTGACCGCGCCGTCGGCGCGCACCACCACGTTGGTGGGAAGCTGCCCCTCGGGCAGGGGCCCGAGGCCCAGCCGCTTGCGCATGTCGATGGCCATGACGATCTGACCTCGCAGGTTGATGAGGCCTCGGACCGCGGCCGCAGCCAGGGGCACCGGGGTCATGTCCTGGAACCGGATGACCTCTTGGACCTGGTCGACGTCGACGCCATAGAGCAAGCTGCCGACGAGGAACGTGCAGTACTTCCTCGGCCCGGTGACCGTCGTGCTCATCTTCACCCCTCGACTCCGGTGGGATGGTCCGCTTCGGCGAGGTCGGGCACGTAGGCGCCGACGATCGCATCGACGTCGACGACCTCGGAGATCTGGCCGCTCACGATCGCCGAACCGAGCGTGCCGCGCCGGGCGGTGGTGCGGTCCAGGACCACGTGGTCTTCGACGATGTCGAGGATCCGGTCGACGACCAGGCCGATGCAACGGTCGCCGCAACGATGGACCACGACCTGCAGCGGCCCGTCCCCGCCGGCATCGTCGCCGACGCCGAGCATCTGGCCGAGCGGCACGAGCGGCATTATCCCGCCCCGGTACCTGACCGCCTCGTCGGCTCCGGCCCGCTCCACCGTCGCCGGGTCGATCTCCTCCAGCCGATCGACCCGCGACAGCGGCACCGCCAGCCGACCACGGGACCCCGCGGCCAGCAGGAGGAGCGTCTCCGTCGACCTGTCGGCCACGACCTCGTCGCGGTCGGCACCGTGGGCGACGCTTGCCTCGCCTTCGGACCCCACACCCGCCCGGTGGGCGAGGCCGACGACGTCGAGGATCAACGCGACCCGCCCGTCGCCCATGATCGTGGCGCCCGAAAAGGTGGTGATCCCCTTGAGCTGGCGCCCGAGCGGCTTGACCACGATCTCCTCGGTGTCATGCACCTCGTGCACGATGAGGCCGAAGGGCCGGCCCTCGGCCTGCAGGACCACCATCACCCTCGCCCCGCTACCCTCATCGGCAACGCCGAGCTGCTCGGCGAGCGACACCAGGGGCAGCAGCTGGCCCCGCAGTCGGTAGACCGGGACGTCTGCGACATATTCGATGGCCTTGGTCGCCTCCCCGTCGAGGCGCACGAGCTCCAGCAGGCTGACCTGGGGGATGGCGTAGCGCTGGCCGCAACAGGCGACCACGAGCGCCGGGATGATCGCCAGGGTGAGGGGGATCTTGATCTTGAACGTCGTACCCGACCCCTCGACCGAGGAGAGGTCGATGGTGCCGCCGATCTTTTCGATGTTGGTCTTGACCACGTCCATGCCCACCCCGCGGCCGGACAAGTTGGTCACCGCCGCCGCGGTCGAGAACCCGGGCAGGAAGATCAGGTTGCTCACCTCGCGCTCGCTCAGAGTGGGGAGCTGCTCGGAGGTGACGAGGCGCCGCTCCAGCGCTTTGGCCTTGATCCGCTCGAGCTTGAGACCGCCGCCGTCATCGGATATCTCGATGTTGACCCGGCCGCCCTCGTGAAAGGCCCGCAACAGCAGCCGGCCCTCGGGGCGCTTGCCGAGGCGGACCCGCTCCTCGGGCGGCTCGATGCCATGGTCGACCGAGTTGCGCACCAGGTGGGTCAGAGGATCCCTGATGGCTTCGACGATCGTGCGATCGAGCTCGGTCTCCTTTCCCTCCATCTCGAGTCGGACCTGCTTGCCGCAGGTGAGGGCGAGGTCGCGGACGGTTCGGGGGAAGCGCGACCAGACGTTGCCGATCGGCTGCATCCTGGTCTTCATCACGCCTTCTTGCAGCTCGGTCGTGATGAGGTTGAGCCGCTGCGTGGTGTCCGCCAACCCGGCCACGCCGTTGGACGAAGCGGTGAACTGCAGGATCTGGTTGCGGGCGAGCACGAGCTCCCCCACCAGGTTCATCAAGGTGTCGAGGAGCCCCACATCGACGCGCACGTTCGCCTCGGACACGCCTGAGCTCTTTTCCACCTGCGCCTGCTGGGTCTGCAACGCCTCGACGACCGCTTGGGGGTCGATCAGGCCGCGGTCCACCAGGATCTCGCCGATGTGGCGGGGATCACCCCGCTCCTGCTCGATCACGGCCTTGTGCACCGTGTCGACATCGACATGTCCGGCATCGACGAGGAGCTCGCCGATGGGCCGACGCTCCACGCGCTCCTCGCCCTCGCCGAGCTCCCCTCCGACCAGGCGTCCGATCTTGGCGATCAGGTCGACGTCGTCGCGCTGGCCCTCGGTGCTGTCGGCCTCGATGTGGGAGAGCATGTCCCGCACCGCGTCGACCATCGCGAGCAGCGCACTCGTGATCTCCGGCCCGAGCGTGAGCTCACCGTCGCGAAGCTCGGACAGCAGGTTCTCCCCCGAATGGGCCAGCTTCTCGAGCTGGCCGAAGCCGAGGAAGCCACTCGTGCCCTTGATGGTGTGGATGGTCCGGAAGATCGAGGCCAGGCGCTCGCCGTTGGAGGGATCCTTCTCGAGCTCGACGAGGTCCCGGTCCAGGCGGTCGAGGTTCTCGTGGCTCTCGACCAAGAACTCGGTGACGATCTCGTCCATCTCGTCGCCCGCACCAGCGATTGGCGAATTGGTCACAGCCGCCTACATCGACCAGGCCCAGCCGCAGATGAGGAGACGGCCTGCTCGGGACCGCCATCACACCGGGGGTGCGGCGGCCGCCTCGCTCACCCGGGTCGAGAGCCACCCGGCGACCTCGACGGCGGGCAACGGCGGCGAGCCGAACCAGCCCTGCAACATCCCGACCCCAGCAGCGGTCAGCGCTTGTTGTTGGACTTCGGTCTCGACGCCCTCGGCGACCACCGCGAGCCCGAGGTCGCGTGCCAAGGTGACGATGGCGTCGATGATGGGCGTGGCATGGTCCGGGTCCCGGATGCCGGCGACGAAGGAGCGGTCGATCTTGAGGATGTCGACGGGGAGGTCCTGGATGTAGGCGAGCGAGCTGTATCCCGTCCCGAAGTCGTCCACCGCCACCTGGATGCCGAGGTCCCGCAGCTGGCGCAGCGCGTCCACCGCCGCGCCCCGGTCCTCCATCACCGCGCTCTCGGTGACCTCGATGCACAGGGCCCGGCCGGGGAGCCCGAGATCGGACAGGAGCCGACCCGCCAGGCCAACCAGCTCCGCGTCGAGGGTGAGGGGGCTGGCGTTGACGTTGACCCGGAGGTGGGCGAGGCCGGGGAGGGCCCGCCACGTCGCGACGCGCTGCAGCGCGTCGCGCAGCACGAGGCGGTCGAGATCGGCGACCAGGCGCCCGCTCTCGGCGGCGGCGATGAACCGGTGCGGGGGCATCGACCCCAACGTGGGATGGGTCCAGCGGCAGAGCGCCTCCAACCCGACGGGCGTGCCGTCGGTGCTGCTGATGGGCTGGTACATCACCTCCAACGCGCCTGCCTCGAGGTCGCCGCCCGCGTCTGGCACCGCGTCGAGGCTCCGCCGCAGGGCGCTTTGGAGGCTGAGCCGCTGCTCAGCCGCTTCGCGCGCCGACTCGTCGTACCGCGCGAACCTGTTCCTCCCGAGGCGCTTGGCCTGGTACATCGCGATGTCGGCATCACGGACCAGCGCCTCTGCGTCTCGCGCCTCGGTCGTCCAGACGACCCCGATGCTGGCAGTGATCGAGGACTCCTCACCGTGGATCGTGGCCGGCCGGGCGACCGCCTCGACGGCGCGGCGGGCCACCTCGATCGCCGCATCCATCGATGGGATCGATTCGATCAGGATGACGAACTCGTCTCCGCCGAGGCGCGCCACCAGATCTGGGGCCCGCACGACCGTCAGGAGCCGACCGGCGACGATGCGCAGCAGCTCGTCACCCGCGCTGTGGCCGAACGTGTCGTTGACGTCCTTGAAGTTGTCGAGGTCGATGAACAGCAGCGCCGGATGGGATCGCACGCCCTGTGACAGCGCGGCCTGCAGGGCCTCACGGAACGCGACGCGGTTCGGCAGCGAGGTGAGCGCGTCGGTGCGAGCCATCTCGGCGAGGCGCGCCTGGCTGGCCCGGGCCTCGGTGACGTCCTCGAGCGATCCGACGAAACCGATGTCCCCGCGGGAGCCCGTCACCGGCGCCACCCGCGCCTCGACCTGGCGCTGGGTCCCGTCGGACCGCACGACGCGCAGCGCCAGCGCTCGCTCTCCGCCATCGACGAGGATCTCCTCCACCGAGTCCGCGACGCGGTCTTGGTCTGCGGGATGGACGCGATCGAGCCAGCCATGGCCGAGCAGCTCCTCGACCGTGGCCCCGAAGAGATCGGCGCAACGGGGGTTCACGTAGTCGACCCGCAGCCCGGAGCGGGCGCTGATGATCCCGACTGGCACGCTCCTGGCCAGGGTGGCGAAACGCCCCTCGGAGGCCGCCAGATGCTCGGCCTGGCGCAGCTCTTCGTCACGTGGCTGCACCACCGCGACCAGGAACCCTTCGAGCTCGCCGCCGTACCCACGGGCGGCCCGGGCCTGCCACGACGTCCGCACCCCGAGGGCCGAGCCGTCGGCCCGCATGCACACGGCGGCCCAGTCCACCCGGTTGTGACCGTCCTCGCGCCCCGATCGGGCGAGCGCGTCTGACACGACGCGGGGGAGCTCGGCGCGCCCGGGCGCGGCGAACAGCTCGCGACATGGCATCCCAACGGGTGCGCACGGATGTCCGAGGAGCTGGCAGAAGGCGCGGTTGGCCTCGAGCACCGCTCCGGTCAGGGACACGACCATCGTCGCCAGCGGCAGGTCCGCGATCCCCGGCCGCCCAACCGGGTCGTCGACCACCGACGGCTCAGCCAGATCTCTGGCCGCTGACAGCTCAGCCGACGAGGACATCGCCGAGGGCCTCGGACTCCTGCTCGACCCGGGCCACCAGCCGCTCCAGGCGTTCGCCGTCGACCCCGGCCAGTGCGAGGTCCTCGGGTGTGGCGGCGCAGCGGCACCCGCGGACATCCATCCCCGCCAGGTGGGCGATGACCTCAGCGGCGAGGACCGTTCGGGTGAGCGCCGATTCGGAGAGGGTGAAGGGGCGGGTGTGACGAGCCACGGCCTCGCAGAGCGTGCTCGGCAAGCGCCACGCGGTCAGGACCCGGGCGGCTGCGTCAGCGTGGCCGATCCCGAAGGCGGCGCGTTCGGCTGCGGCACCCCCGCCCGCTGCCGCGAGCTCGTCCCAGGCGCCCGGCACGGCCAGGTCGAGCAGGCCGATGCCGAGGTCGTGGAGGAGCCCGGCGACGAACGCGTCGTTGGCCGGCATCCCGAACAGGTGCGCGATCAGCTGCGCCGCGCCGGCGACGGCGGCTGCGTGGTGCCAGAAACCCCGAGGAGCGGCCGGCCCCACACCCGAGAGGCTCGTCGCCGCGACCGCTCGCACCGTCGAGAACCCGATCACCGTCACCGCCCGCGGGACGTTGCCCACTGCCGCCCGCACCCCGTAGAACGCGGAGTTCGCCAGTCGCAGCACCCGCGCCGTCAGGACCGGATCCAGCTCCACCGACTCCGACAAGGACCGGGCGTTGGTGGTCGGGTCGTCGCAGAGCCAGAGCACCCGCATCGCGACCGGAGGCTGGGCGGGCAGCGCCTCCATGGCCGCCAGCAGGCGGCCGACGACGGAAGGACCGTTGTCGGCGCAGGGTGCTGGGTAGCCGGGTGCTGGGTGATCGACGGCGTTGGACATGGCGTCGTGCGCTCCGGGAGCTGTCGCACCGGGCGCCCGGAAGCGGGACACCCAAATGGGACCATCGACCGGGACCGTGTGGATCTGAGGCGCGCCAAGCGCTCCATTGAGGCTGGATCCTGCCGATACCTCACGGACGTGGCGCCTCCGATCCGGCGTCACCACTCCCGAAAGGGGACGGCCATGGCTGCGAACGAGCTGATCGGAACGCTCTCGACGGCGTGCCGTCGAGGCGCGCGGGTCAGGCTGGAGACCTCAGCGGGCATGATCGAGGGCCTCGTGTGGAGCATCGATCGCCGCCACACGAAGACCGTGTGGCTCGTGGGACCGGCCGGGGCGGAGCCGCTCGACACCTTCGTCCCCCTCGCCGCCATCCTCGAGGTGGTCGCCGTGGACCACGCAGCGACGACGGACCGCCAGCTCAAGGCCGGATAGCCCGGAGGGGTCAAGGATCCGAACGGGCCGGACGAAGTACCACTACGTCGTGGGATGCCAAGGATGGTGCGACATGGGAACGATCTGGGACAAGGAAGTCGAAGCGGACGGTCCGTCCGTTCAGCCGGTCCGGGCACCGTCCTCCTCCGGATCCGCGGACGGGCAGAGCGGCCCCGCGCTCGTCGAGATTTTCGCCGCGGTCCTCCTCACCTCGGCCGTCGCGCGGCCGATCTTGAACCCGTGAAATCCGACCTGGATCAGACGCTGCTGAACGAGGTCTCCACCATGCTGTGGAGGGAGCGTCAACTGCTCGAGCTGCTGCTCTTCAAGCTGGAGGAGGAGCAACTCGTCCTGGCTGCGTCCAAGCCCAGGTGGCTGCACCACGCGACCCGGGAGGTCGAGATGGTGCTCGACCAGCTCAAGCGGGCCGAATTGCTCCGCTCGATCAAGGTGGACGAGGTGGCAGCGATGTTCGGCCTCGAGCCGAGCCCGACCCTCCAGCACCTCGCCGACGTCGCCGACGAGCCCTGGCGGACGATCTTCTCCAACCACCGCCAGGCCTTCATCCTCGCCACCGAGGAGATCCGGCATCTGGCCGACGGCAACCGCGAGCTGCTGGCCCGGGGCCAGAAGGCCACACGCGACGCGTTGGCGTGGCTCACCTCCCAGAGCGGTGACCCCGCGGCGTACACCTCCGCCGGCGCCATGGCTCACGCCGCCCCAGGTCCGCACCTGATCAACGAGACGCTGTGACATGAGCGACTTCTCCTCCCTCACCGTCGGCATGAGCGGGCTCGAGGCCAACCGCGAGGCGCTCGACATCGTCGGCCAGAACGTGTCCAACTCGAGCACGCCCGGCTACACCGCCGAGCGGGTCAACCAGGTCGCGGTCGGCGGCGTCCAGTACCCCGGGTTCGACGAGTCGGTGCCACCTCTGCCTGGCAGCGGGGTGCAGGTCACCGGCGTATCGCGGCTGACCAACGACTACCTCACGGCTCGCAGCCTCACCGAGCAGGCCAACAGCGGAGCCCTGACCGCCCAGCAGAACACTCTGGCCTCGATCCAGCAGATCTTTCCCGAGCCCGGGACCAACGGGATCCAGGGGCAGCTGTCCTCGTACTGGTCGGCGTGGGGAGCCGTCGCCAACCAGCCCGACGATTCGGCCACCCGCACCGCGCTGCTCGAACAGGGTCGCTCGCTCGCCACTGCGTTCAACCTGGCGTCGTCGAGCCTCGGCACCTTGAGCGCCTCGACCGCGTCGCAGGTGGCGACGACCGTGTCGTCCATCAACAACGCCGCGACCCAGATCGCGCAGCTCAACCAGAGCATCCGCCAGGGCACCCTGGCCAACCTGCCGGTCAACGAGCTCGCCGATCAGCGCGACCAGCTGGTCTCCACCCTCTCCAACCAGCTCGGCGTCACCACCCAGACCAACGCCGATGGGACCGTCGACGTCTTCACCGGCAACCAGGCGCTCGTGCGGGGGATCACCTCGCAGAGCTTCACCGTCTCCGGATCGGGCACCCTCACCAGCTTGCACTGGCCGGACGGCTCGACCTTCTCGCCGACCTCCGGCCAGCTCGGGGGGATGCTCAGCAGCCTGGGCACGATCTCGAGCTACCAGTCCCAGCTCGACCAGGTCGCGCTGGCGCTGAAGAACCAGGTCAACGCCCAACAAGCACAGGGCGTGGACCTGACCGGCGCCGCAGGGGTCCCCTTCTTCTCGGGCACCGGGGCTGGCGACATCGCCGTCGCCGTCACCAACCCCAACCAGGTCGCGGCCGCCTCCTCGAGCGCGCCGGTTCCGGTCAACCCCACGACCGGGCTGCCGGATCCGAGCAAGAACCTCGACGGCTCCAACGCCCTGGCGGCCGGTGAGATGGGGGCTCAGGCCAACGGGCCTGACGTCGCCTACCGCCAGTTCATCACGGTCCTCGGCAACGCGGCCCAGCAGGCCAACACCCAGCTGACCGCCCAGACCTCGGTGACCGCAAGCGTCAACGCGGCACTGCAGGCGGCCACCGGCGTCAACGTGGACCAGGAGCTGACCAACATGCTCATGTACCAGCACGCCTACGAGGCGTCCGCCAAGTTCGTGACCACGGTCGACTCGATGATCCAGACGCTCATCGGCCTGGTGCAATAGCGAGAGATGGAGACCTCCTCATGTCCATGACCTTCCGCGTGACGGAGAACAGCGCCAACACCCTCATGGTCAACGACCTCGAGGCCAACCTCGCACGTCTCCAGAACCTCCAGCAGCAGGTCGCGACCGGCAAGCAGATCAACCAGCCGTCCGACAACCCAGGGGGTACCAACCAGGCGCTCGGCCTCCGGTCACAGATCGGTCGGACCCAGCAGTACGCCGCCAACATCACCGACGGCCAGGGCTGGATGGGCGCCGCCGACGGCGCGCTCACCACCGTCAACCAGCTCCTCAACCAGGTGCAGCAGATCGTGCTCCAGGGCGCGAACGGCAGCTCGGACACCAACGCCCGGGCGGCGCTGGCCACCCAGATCACCACCATCAAGCAGAGCCTGCTCGGCCAGGCCAACACCACCTACCAGGACCGGCCGCTGTTCGCCGGGACCTTCGGCACCATCCCGTATGCCAATGCAACCAACCAACCGCCGGACTACACCTACTACGGAAGCAGCCAGGCCATGTCCCGCCAAGTCGCCCCCGGAGAGCAGGTCAGCGTGTCGATCCAGGGAAGTCAGGTGTTCGGCAGCGGCGCCACGAGCGTGTTCGCGCTCCTCGACAAGATCTCGACCGATCTCTCCAGCTCCAACGTGAGCGCGCTCGGCACCACTGACCTCAGCAACGTCCAGGCCGCGCTCAACCAAGCCACCGACGCGCAGGGCCAGGTGGGAGCCCGCTACGCGCAGCTCAACACCCTCTCGAGCCAGACCGCATCCAAGTTGCAGTCCCTGCAGACGAGCCTCGGCGGCATCGAAGACGCCGACATGGCCCAGACGGTGACGAGCCTCACCTTGCAGGAGACGGCCTACCAGGCGGCTCTGTCGACGACCGCCAAGGTGATCCAACCCTCTCTCGCGGACTTCCTCAAGTAGACATGAGCGCTGTGGAGTTCTCGACCGCTGACCTTGCAGGCCTGTCCGAGATCCGTTTCGCAAACGGTCTCCCCGGATTTCCCGACGCCCACCACTTCGACCGGGAGCGGTGGGGGGCTGACGACAGCCCCTTTTCGGTGCTGTCGGGCAGGGACCAGGACGGCATCAACTTCATCGTCGTCGACCCCGTCGTGTTCTTCCCCGAGTACCGCCCGTCGATCGACGACGACGTGCTCGGCCGCATCGGTGTGCGGGACGTGTCGTCCGCCGTGATGCTGGTCATCCTGACCCTCGGACGCCGACCGGAGGAGGCGACCGCCAACCTGCTCGGCCCGCTCCTCGTCAACCCGGCGACCGGTGATGCCGTGCAAGCGGTGCTGACGGGCACCGACTACCGCGCCCAGGTCACCCTCGCCAACGCGTCCGCTGACGGTCGCTGACCGCCCGGTCGGCTCGGCGGTCGCTGACCGACTGCACTCCATCGATGCCCGCGCGGCAGGCGCGAGCCGTACACTCCCGAGGTCGTCCACGGAAGGAGCGCTCGTGCTGGTCCTCACCAGGCAGGCCAACCAGAGCATCATGATCGGCCACGACATCGTGATCACCGTCCTCGAGGTCCGGGGCGACCACGTCCGCCTGGGGATCAAGGCGCCCCGCGAGATCGACGTCCACCGCGAAGAGGTCTTCGCCGCGCTCCAGCGGGCCAACCGCGAGGCGGCATCGCCGCCCAAGGAGGCACTCGACACGCTCGGACAGCTCCCAACCGCTGGCCCGGCACGCCCGAGGAGCGAGGCGAGCTGACGTCGCTGCCGTCGTGGCCGTGATCCGGGCCACGTTCTGGGACCACGGCGGCGTGATCTCGTCGAGCCCGTTCGAGGCGTTCGCGGCCTTCGAGCAGGCCAACGGGCTCCCCTCGGGCATCATCCGCCGCATCAACGCCACCAACCCGCACGCCAACGCCTGGGCTGGTCTCGAGCGAGGCGAAGCGACGATCGACGAGTTCTGCGTCCGCTTCCAAGCCGAGGCACACGCCCTCGGAGCCCAGCTCGACCCCCGGGCGGTGCTCGCCTGCCTCTCCGGCCGCATCCGTCCGGAGATGGTCGAAGCGGTCCGCCGGTGCAGGGAACGGCTCCTCACGGGGATGATCACCAACAACTTCACGATCCCCGGGCGGACGGCGTCCCCGAGCGGGGTGCACGAGCTCTTCGACGTCGTCGTCGAGTCCCGCACGGCCGGTGTGCGCAAGCCCGATCCCGCCATCTATCTCCTCGCGTGCGAGCGCCTCGGGGTCGAACCGGCCGAGAGCGTCTTCCTCGACGACCTCGGCATCAACCTGAAGCCGGCGCGCGAGCTCGGGATGACCACGATCAAGGTGACCGACCCCGCCGCAGCGCTCCGCGAGCTGGAGGAGGTCGTCGGCTTCGACCTCGGTGGCGGCGGCCCAGCCGCGTCGTAGCGCCTGGGGACCCGACCGCCTCAGAGGTCGGCAAAGGCCTGCGCCAGCAGGTCTTCGTGCTCTTCCGAGCGACGGTCCAGCGCCCGGGCCACCCGCATCGTCAGCGCCAGCGCCGCCTCGGCTTCCAGCGCCAGGTCGGCCAGCACGTTCCTCATCAGCGGCTGGTCCACCAGCAGCCGGCCGAACGCGCTGCGCCGGCTGCAGTGGTGCAGCGCCTGCGAGACCGCCATCCGCATCCCGGCGCTCGAGCCGATCATGCAGTCGAATCGGGTCATCGCCACCATTTCGATGATGGTGCGCACCCCGCGCCCGTCCTCGCCGACCTGCCAAGCGAGCGCGCCCCGCAGCTCGGTCTCGGCCGAGGCGTTCGACGCGTTTCCCATCTTGCGCTTCAGGCGCTGGATCTGCATCGGGTTCTTCGATCCGTCCGGCCGCCAGCGCGGCAGCAGGAAGCAGGTCAGTCCGCCCGGCGCTTGCGCCAGCACCAGGAACAGGTCGCACATCGGCGCCGACACGAAATACTTGTGACCGACCAGCTCGAAGGCTTGCGAAGCGCCCGGCGAGGAAGCCGACGACACAGAAGACACCGGAAAGGCGCGCGTCGTGTTGGTGCGGACGTCGGAGCCGCCCTGCTTCTCGGTCATCGCCATGCCGACCGTGATGCCCCGCTTCTGGTGCGCGGGACGGTTGGCGGGGTCGTATTCGCGCGACGTGATCGCCGCCTCCCACCGCTGCGCCAGGTCCGGT
>Ga0209698_10000786_pt1 | contig 36487 bp, 35 predicted proteins | sample LitLauG_LLR_2012_FD_187203 | JGI IMG/M metagenome (GOLD analysis project Ga0209698, IMG submission 187203) | Freshwater sediment microbial communities from Pennsylvania, USA - Little Laurel Run_MetaG_LLR_2012 (SPAdes) (version 2) | ecosystem: Environmental > Aquatic > Freshwater > Creek >... | reverse complement strand
AAAAATGGCCTGACAAAGCAACGAACAAATTTATGGGGTTCGTTCAGGCCGGATCACGGGCGCGTAACGCTCCGCAATATTGCCCAGAACGGGCAACTGGAACACTTCTCCCTGAAAGGCCTTGACCACAAGAACCAGCCAGAGCAACAGAGCGGCCAGGCCTCCCATGACCCAGATCAAAACAACCAGCAGCGGCCCTGCGACCGGAACGAGAAACAGAACGTGCGCAATAAGTTTCAGCGCGATCCCGATCAGTATTGCCACGGCCCACACCAGCAAACACTGGACCGAGTGATAGCGCACAAACTGATTTTTGTTATAGGGACCTAGTGAAAGGAAGAGGATTGCGGGAACAAACGTGAAGTAGGCAAGCGCCGCAGCAACGTCCTCGGAAAAAGGCCCTGTCTTCCCTTCTGCTCTGGTCGCCGTGGGCATGGGCCGTCCGCAACCGGGACAGAAGGCAGCCGTTTCGGGCATGCGAGCAGCACAGTCGGGGCACGAAAGCGGCAGGGGAATCACTGAGGTCATTGAGGCGCACCTTATCAAAACGCGACGTTATCGGCAAACCCGAAGAACCCCTTGCGCATTGACGCTGTGCAAAACACAGTGTAGTGTTTCCTGCAATTTCAGCGCGAGGCAGAAATGGCATCACTTTGCGCGGCATGCGGCAACAGCCTGGCGGCGGACGACAGATTCTGCCGCGTTTGCGGACGAGCGGTTGCCCCTGTAGCGCCAGTGGCCGCAGGCAACCCTCCGCTGACTCCAAATGCTCCTTCGCAGACCAGCGGGAAGGCGACCGCCAGCCTGGTCTGCGGGCTCTTGTTCTTCATTCCCCTCGCGTTCGTGGCAGCCATCGTCTTCGGCCACCTCGCTCTGTCGGAAATTCGTAAGAGTGCGGGCCGGCTAAAAGGCGAGGGAATGGCAATCGCTGGGCTGGTTCTGGGCTACATGTGGATTGTGGGAATTCCCGTCATTCTGATCGTTGCCGCGATCGCGATCCCGAACCTGCTGCGCGCCCGCACGGCCGCGAATGAGTCGTCGGCGGTGGCGGGGATTCGGCAGATCAACGTTGCTGAAGTTACCTACTCCACCGAATACTCCGATCGTGGATACACCTGCTCCCTGTCAGACCTCTCCAGTCAGATTGACAGCCAACTGGTGAACGGCCAGAAAAATGGATACGTCTTCAAATTGTCCGGTTGTGCGCCGAGCGAGAGTGGAGCAATCGTCAAGTATCAAGTAGTCGCTTACCCCATGACGAAGAATTCGACCGGAACGCGCGCCTTCTGTTCCGATGAATCAAATGTAATCAAAGTCGAGCCCGGCGGTTCCACAGAGAATTGCCTGGAGAACGGCTCGCCCCTGCCATGATACGGTTACGTTCCATTTTCAGGAGGAACTGAATGTTCTGCTCTCAGTGTGGCGCGAACAATGCTGACAATGCTTTAGTGTGCGTGCAATGCGGCAGGAGCCTGCAGCCGGGTGCTGCGCCCGCGCCTCTGCCGGTTGCCGGCGTCGTGATGCCGCCCGGCGCAGGCGCCACGGTGCCGAACTATCTGGTTTTCGCCATCCTTACCACCGTATTCTGCTGCTTGCCAACGGGCATCCCCGCCATCGTGTATGCGGCGCAGGTCAACGGGAAATTGCAGGCCGGAGATTTGGCGGGAGCCCAACTGGCTTCTAAGAACGCGAAAATGTGGTGTCTGATTTCGCTAGGACTTGGCCTTGCCATAACTGCGCTTTACATCGTTTTGATCTTTGCCGGGATTCTGAACGGGATCAGGCACACGAACTAACTCGAAGACTTGCACCCCTGAGAAGAGGCATGAATACCACGCAGAAGCATTGGTGGTGGGGCATACCGTGGACCGTGGTTGCGGTCGTCGTGCTTCTTCTGCGTATTTTCGATCCCGCTACTTCGGTGGTCTTTCCGCCTTGTCCCGTGCACTACCTGACCGGTTGGTATTGTCCGGGATGCGGATCGTTGCGGGCCATCCATCAGCTTCTTCATGGACATATATGGGCGGCTTGGGCGATGAATCCGCTGACTGTTGTTTTACTGCCGTTCTTGGCTTACGGCCTGGCTTCCCATGTGCTTTTCGAAATTCGCGGCCGGGGATTGCCGCAGCCGTCTTTGCCAGCGGCCTGGATCCGCGCCTTGTGCGCCGCCATCCTTCTGTTCGGGATCGTCCGGAATCTTCCCTTCCATCCCTTCACGCTGCTGGCGCCAGGCGCGATGTTGCATCCGTAAACGACAGGCTGCCACGGCGTCTCAACTTCTGCTCCCGTGATTCTTGCCGCGGCAATTCTGGCAGATCCCATAGATCTGAAAGGTATGGCGCTTGGTCAGGTAGTTGTGTTTGAGGCCGATCTCCTGTTCGAGTCGACCGACTTCCTTGGAAAAAAACTCGACGGAACTTCCGCACTCCGTGCAAACCATGTGGTGATGGCTGCGGCGGTTGTATTGATGCTCGTAGCGTGCGATGCCGTCGTGGAAGGCAACTTCGCTGGCCAAGCCGCATTCCGCCAGCAGTTTCAGCGTGCGGTACACCGTCGTGTAGCCGATGCGTGCGTCTTTCTTTTGCACCAGGCGGTGCAGTTCGTCGGTGGAGAGGTGGTCGCGGGTTTCCAGGAAGGTGCGCAGAATCGTGTCGCGCTGGCCGGTCTGCTTGAAACCAACGCGCTTCAGGTGCCGGTGAAGGATCTCCTGGGCTTCACGGACCATCTGTCGGGAGATGGTGGGCTGGTCATCGATGCGATTTTGCAGCATGGCGGGCGAAACTGTGAGCAGCATACCATCCGGCATCTTGAAAATGAAATTCATTTTCAGCGCAGGGCGGGGCGGCTTTGCCTGGCATACAATCAGAGATTCTCATGAGCACCGTGACCCCCATCAGCGCACCCACTTCCCGCCGTTCGCCGGTTCTCCGCGTCCTGCTGTGGCTTCTTCTGGGAATCCTGGTGATCCTCGTCGGCACGCTGGCCTATGCCTATTTTGCGGTTCACTCAGCGCTTCCCCAACTCGACGGACGGCTTCAGGTCAGCGGGCTCTCCGCTCCGGTCACAGTGACGCGCGATAGCCACGGCGTGCCCACAATCGAAGCTGGCAGTCTTGAGGATCTGTTTTTTGCGCAAGGTTACGTTACCGCCCAGGACCGCCTGTGGCAGATGGACTTGATGCGGCGCTTTGACAGCGGAGAACTCTCGGAGATTTTCGGCGAAGACCTGCTCAAGATCGACCGGGAACAACGGATTCTGGGCCTGCGAGCGGCAGCGAAAAAGTCACTCGAGATGGCCAGCCCGCGCGATCGTACTTTCTTCGAGGCCTACGCGCGCGGCGTGAATGCCTACATCGGTACCCACGGCAGTCGCCTCCCGATTGAGTTTCGCATCCTGCACTATGCACCCCAGCCGTGGCTGGCGGAAGACTCCGTGGTCATTGCCAACTCAATGGTCAAGGATCTGAACTATCACTACTTCTTCGACGCCCTCGATCGAGAAAAAATTCTGGCCAAGCTGGGCTCCGAGCTCACCGCGGATCTGTACGTCAATCGTTCGTGGCATGATCGGCCGCCCACCGTCATGCGCGAGGATCTAGCCGACCCGCAGAGCAACGCCGGAGATTCCGATGATGACGATGACAGCGACGACGATACCCCCGACAACTCGGTCACGCAAGGCGCGTTTCCTCCGGCTTCGCCGGAAGGCCTGCCGGTCAACGGCTCCAACGACTGGGTAGTCTCTGGCGCGCATACGGTCACGGGGAAGCCTCTGCTCTCGAATGACATGCATCTGGGTCACCAGATGCCGAACCTGTGGTATGAAGCGCATCTGCACTCCGGCAGTCTGGATGTCGCGGGCGTGACGTTGCCCGGAATGCCGTATGTGATCGTCGGCCACAATCAGCGGATCGCGTGGGGATTCACCAACGTTGGACCGACGGTCACCGACGTGTATATCGAGAACTTCAATCCGCAAGGGGCTTACCAGACGCCTGCGGGGTGGGTGCAGCCAGAACATCGCGTGGAGGTGATTCACGTCAAAGGCAAGCCGGACGTGACCCTGGATGTGAAAAGCTCGCGCCATGGGCCAATCATTACCGAGCTGGTTCCAGGTGAAATTAGGCCGCTGGCGCTGCGTTGGACGCTCTACGATGGCCTGCAGATTCCGTTCTTCGATGTCAACGCAGCGCAGAACTGGCAGGAATTCCGCCACGCATTTTCGCTCCTGGACGCGCCGGGTCAAAACGTCGTCTATGCGGACGTGGACGGGAACATCGGCTATCAGACCACGGGCAAAGTTCCGATTCGTGCGGCGGGAGACGGAAGTCTTCCGGCAAGCGGTGCTGACAACGCACACGAGTGGACGTCCTACATTCCCTTCGAGAAACTTCCCAGCATCTATAACCCGCCCTCGGGGGTGATCGCCACGGCGAACGGAAGAATTACGCCCGACAATTATCCCAATTCAATCAGCATGGAATGGGAAGCGCCGTGGCGCACGGAGCGCATTTACCACGTTCTCGAGTCAGGCCGGCAATTCTCTCCTGCGGACATGCTGGCACTGGAGAATGATATTCACTCCGAAGCTGAGCTGTTCGCCGCCGAACGGTTGGTGTATGCGGTAGATCACGCTTCGAAGCCTTCTGCTCGGGCCAAACAGGCTGCCGATCTGATGCGGGGCTGGGACGGACGCATGCTCGCTTCGGCGGCGGCGCCGACCATCACCCAGACTTCGATCCGCGAACTGAGGCGCTTGCTTCTGGAACCGAAGTTGGGAAGCGCGCCTGCCGATTCGGCCCAGGAAGACGGTGCGCTGAGCTGGAAGAGTTACTCGTGGGAAATGCGGTCCGTGTGGGTCGAAAATATTCTGCTGCACCGGCCCAAGCGCTGGCTGCCGGAAAAATATCCGAACTACGATGAACTGCTGACGGCAGCGGTGGACGCCGCGGTGAATGGCCCGGAAGCTCCGAAAGACCTCGCTTCATGGCGCTGGGGTGCCTTCAACGCGGTTGAGATCCAGCATCCGGTTCTCGGCAAGATCCCGTTGGTCAAACACTGGTCAGGACCGGGATTGCGGGAGCAATCGGGCAGCGGATATACCGTAAAGGCCGTGGGTCGTCATCATGGACCGTCGGAGCGCTTTACCGCGAACATGGCGGACCTGGATCAATCCACGCTGAATACGGTGACTGGACAGGGCGGGAATTTCTTGAGCCCGTACTACATGGATCAGTGGAAAGCCTGGTACCAGGGCACGACCTTTACTTTGCCCTTCAGCGCCCAAGCGGTCGAAGGGGCCAAGCAACATCGACTGGTGTTGGAACCCCTCCGGTAGCGACGCTAGAAGAAATCGATCGCCTTCACGTCGCCCACGTAGCCGATGACATTGATTGTTCCGAGCGGGAGGAAGTCATTGATCAGCAACTTGTTCTTGGTCGTGTCGTAGACGCGCAGGGCCCCGCCCTCGGCGACGTACTCGATCTCGCGGCTGGTAAAACTCTGTAAGCCGTTCACATCGCCATTATCCGGAGGAATGATCACCGCGCCAGTGTTGGTGTTGAGAATCGCCAGGCAGCCGCGCACTTCCCCGTTCGGATTGTTGACGTCTCCGATATCGGTGCAGCCATGGGATCCGACGAAAAGCTGGCCGTTGATGCTCATGTCCATGCGGTCGTGGTAGCCGTCGGGGATCGCGATCTCGGTGCCGGGGCTGTTGTAGTAGGGGTCGGTCATCGCGGTCAAATCGACGATGTCCAGCGTTCCACAATAGGTTGCGGCAGTCTTTGCATTCACAGAACTGGTGAGCGCTGAGCACTGAGGCCCAGTGGGCGTTCCCCGCCCCGCCACGTAAAGCTTGGTGCCGCTCAGGAAGGCATAAGTAGCACCGTTCACCAGGACGGGTTTACCAACGGCAAAGGTATTCAGATCCAGAGTCTGCACGCTGGCCTGCTGACTCCCACCACATTCGAAACCGCAGTTCAGAACGTATGCGGTGGTCCCGTTGATGACGGCATAGACCGGCCGGCTGAAACCCTGGATGACAGTGCACACCGCGGAATTCTGCGGTGGGTTGCAGCTCAAATCAAGGCCCGGCAGAGCGTCGCCGGGAGTCAGCATTGTCACAGAATCTGAGTCGTTACTGAACACGAGCAACTGGCTGCCATTGCCATTGGCGACCACCGTCTCCGCGTTGGTGACGGCGATGGTGGTCGTAATCGACCCGGAGAGGTTCAGTACTTCGACTGCACCGAGGAAGTTAAAACCAGATACAGTTGCGGTCGGGACCGCAGCATAACCCACGGTGCTGGAGGTCGGAACCGCCATGCTGAAGGTCGGGCCCGGAAGTTGAACGTTTCCTATACTCGTTTCCTTCGTGGTGTTTACCGCATACACAGTGTTGGTGGCGGGATCGAAGGCCACCGCGATGTTCCGGCTGGGCGAAACCGCCATCAAACCAGGCGATGATCCGGCGCCCAGTGGAGACACCGCGGTCAGTGTGTCGTTGAAACCATCGACGATCACCAGTCTGCCGATGTCACTGGTCGAACTGACTCCCTGAGAAACCAACACTCGGTTCGGTAAGCCACTGGCTGCAGCGGTGCGCTTCGAACCACCGCACGAAGCTAAGTTCAAGCCAGCCCACAGAACCAGCATAAGCACGAGGCAACGTCTCTTCAAACGGCAGGCTCCTAACGACATGAAAAAGGAAGATTTAGGTGCGAAATCGTGAATTATAGCAGACCCCGAACGGACTCCGTATGCGACTTGGCAGCATCCTGGTTTAAATCGTGGCCGCACTGTTTTCGAGGGCGTCATCTGAGCGCAGCCGTTCTTCAGGCGGAGCGAAGGATCTCCCAAGAGTTACTGCTAGAGGAGATTCCTCGCCCCGCTGGTGAAAGCGCGGGGCTTCGGAATGACGCCTCACAGAAAGGGGCAGATTCGCACTGAGGCACTGCCTTCGGCCCTGAACCCTTACCATCGACTTCGGCGAGCAGCCGCCGCTTCCAGCACTCGCGTACCATGTGCACGAATACGCTTTCATCCTGTATTCTCAAGAATAATATGAGTGGCGACTTTCTTGCCCGGATCAAGCAGTCCCCGGTCCTCTGCGACGGCGCCATGGGGACGTTGCTCTACGCCAAGGGTATCTTCATCAACCGCTGTTACGACGAACTGAATCTCTCCCAGCCCGACCTGATCCGCGGAATTCATCATGACTACCTGCAGGCCGGAGCTGAGATCATTGAAACCAACACTTTCGGCGCAAATTCCTTCCGCCTGGCTCGCCACAGCATGGCTGACAAAGTAGGCGATATCAACCGCTCCGGTGCGAGGCTGGCTCGAGAAGCCGCTAAGAGCTTCGATGTATGGGTGGCGGGATCGGTTGGCCCGCTGGGAGCCAGGATTGAGCCTCTCGGCAAGACCTCCTTCCAGGAGGCTCGCGATGCTTTTCGTGAGCAGATTGAGGCGCTGCTGGAAGGCGGCGTCGACCTGATCATCCTCGAAACATTTGGCTACCTGGAAGAGATCCACCAAGCCATGCTGGCGGCTCGGGATGTGAGCACTTCGGTGCCGATCCTGGCACAGGTCACGATCGACGAGGATGGAAACTGCCTGGATGGCTCCGATCCAGAGACGTTTGCCCCCAAGCTCGCGGAGTGGGGCGCGGACGTGATTGGGTGCAACTGCAGTGTAGGTCCGGTCGCCATGCTGGACGCGATCGAGCGTGTCCGGGCCGCAACGTCGCTGCCGCTGGCGGCGCAGCCGAACGCCGGGATCCCGCGTTCCGTTGAAGGAAGGAACATCTATCTCTGTTCGCCCGAGTACATGGCCGATTATGCGGTGAAGTTCATTGGAGCGGGAGCTCGAGTGGTCGGCGGATGTTGTGGAACCACGCCAGATCATATCCGCTGGATGAAATCGGTCTTGCGAGTCGGTGAGGCCAGGCTGAAAACGGCTGCAGCCCATGCCTCGGTCGCTCACGTCGTGGCAGCGCCAGTTCCCCCAGTGCCGAAGGAAAGTCGCTCGCCTCTGGGCACCAAGTTGACTAAGGGGGAATTCGTCACGATGGTTGAAATCGTGCCCCCGAAAGGCACCGACATTCGCAAGGAGGTGGAGGGCGCGCGTTTTTTGAAGTCGGTAGGCGTGGACGCGGTCAATATTCCCGATAGCCCTCGCGCCTCGGCTCGTATGAGCAATCAAGCGCTCTCGCTGCTCATTCAACGCGATGTAAATATTGACGTTATCCTGCACTACACCTGCCGTGACCGTAACGTTCTGGGAATTCAGAGCGATTTGTTGGGAGCCGCAGCCGTCGGTATCCGCAACCTGATCTGCATTACGGGCGACCCCCCGAAGATGGGCAACTATCCCGATGCCACGGCAGTTTTCGACGTTGACGCCATCGGATTGGTGAACATCGTTGCGAACCTGAACCGCGGGCTGGACATCGGGGGAAACCCGATCGGTGCTGGAACCAGTTTCGTGATTGGCGTGGGCGCCAATCCCGGCCTTACCGACATGGACGAAGAGATCCGCCGCTTTGAATACAAGGTGCAGGCCGGGGCAGAGTACGTAGTAACCCAGCCTGTCTTCGACTTAACCCTGCTGGAGAACTTCTTGCGGCGGATCGAGCACTGCCGGATCCCGGTAGTCGCGGGAATTTGGCCATTGGTGAGCGTGCGAAATGCGGAATTCATGAAGAACGAGCTGCGCGTGTCGGTTCCAGACGCAATCCTGGAGCGCATGGCACGGGCCCAGACACCGGACGCTGGCCGTGCCGAGGGAGTTGCCATCGCCCGAGAAATGCTCGTGGCAGCCCGGCAGACCTGCCAGGGAGCCCAGATCAGCGCTCCCATGGGCCGCTACACCTCGGCCGTGGACGTGCTGGAAGCTCTAGGCAGCAACCACGGAACCATCGCGACGGTCTAGAGTCCGCCCGATTCATCAAGCTCTATCCGATTCTGAGCGCGGCCAACGGATCAGTTCCGGCGGCGCGGCGCGCTGGAATGTAGCTTGCCCCGAGCGCCACGAGCACGAACAACAGCGGGATCCCAACAAAAGTGGCGGGATCTGTCGTGCTGACTTGAAATAGCAGGTCCTGCATCAATCTTGTCAGGGCGAAGGCACCGCCAACGCCGAGCACCACGCCAGCCAGCGCGAGACTGACAACCTGCCTCGCTACGAGCGAAAGAATATTGCCTCTCGGGGCGCCCAACGCCCGCCGAATTCCTATCTCCTTCGTCCGTTGTACGACTGAATAGGAGATGACCCCGTACAGCCCAATCACGGTGAGGAGTGTGGCGGCAACGGCGAATGTCCCCAGCAGCCTCATCATCAATCGAAGCTGACCCTCCGAGGCCTCCACCACGTCGTCCATCGTAGAAACACCCGAAACTGGCTGGTCGCGGTCGATAGCCAACACCTGGCTTCGAACCGCGTTGGCGAGCGATCGCGGATCGCGATTCGTCCTCACCGCCAGCATCGCCGACCCAGGCGGCTTCTGCAGGCAGGGGAGGTACACCCCAGGTCTCGGATCCGTATCCTTGCCCGTCTGATGGACATCGCTCGCTATGCCGACAATCTCCGACGGTTGCGGATCATTCCCAATGAGGACATGCTGGCCGATCGGGTCCGGACCACTCGGATATTCCGGCCAAAAGACGCGAGCCAGACTTTCGCTAATGATCGCGACCGGTACTGCCCCGGCATTGTCGTGCACCGTAAACTCGCGTCCGCGCTTCAACCCAATCTCCAGGGTGTGAAAATATCCTGGCGTAATCGTCTGGAAAATGGCGATCGGGCGCTCATTGAGTTCCTGGGGCGCTCTCCCGATTACCTGCAAGGTGGTTCCCATCCATTGATCCGCCATGGGGAGCGTCAGCGTCACTGCCGCACTCTCCACTCCAGGCAGTGACTCCGCGTGCTCCACGAGTTGTTCGAAGAACTCCGCCTTCTTGTGCTCGGAGTCATACCGCGCCGATGGCAAAGCAATCTTCATGGTCAGAAGACCAGCAGGTTGGAATCCTGGATCGACCCGGTACACGTGAGCCAGGCTCTCGATCAATAGCGTTGCGCCAATCAGCAGTACGGTCGACAGCGCCATTTGTCCCACCACCAAGAGGCGTCGTGCGCCAAGCCGTGCAACTATTTTCGAGCGCGTGGCGATCATTCCCTCGCCGCTTCCCTTCAAGATGGCGGCGAGATCCGGTCTGGACGTTGCCAGCGAAGGCACCAGCCCGAACGCCAGTCCTGTCAGCAGTGCGAGCGCCGCGCCAAATCCGAACACCATCGCGTCCATACGCACTTCTCCCGCGCGCGGCAGATCTACAAACGTCATGCTCCGGATTGCACGCACACTGCCCGCCGCCAGCCCAATGCCTAAAGCTCCCCCCAGCAACGCCAGCACGGTGCTTTCGGTTAGCAGTTGCCCGATGATCCGCCCGCGTCCGGCGCCAATGGCCACCCGCACCGCGAATTCCCGCGCCCGGGAAGTTGTACGCGCGAGCAGCAGGCTCCCGATGTTGGCGCATACGATGAGCAAGACAAATCCAACCGCGCCGAACAGCAACCACAGCTTCGCACGCACATCAGACACGAGCTCTTCCTTCAGGGCGCGCACCACCTCCGCAGATTCGGGCTTGGCGTCGAGCATCCCCGGATGTGCGGTGGCGTATTGGCGATTCAATACCGCCTGTTCAGCACTTGCCTGCCGAACATCGACGCCGGGCTTCAATCGGCCAAATACGGTCAGGAACGGACTTAGGGGCCTCGACTTTGGCTGAAGCACTGACCACTCGGACGGCCTGGTGAGCCAAACGTCCACACCGGCGCTGGGGAATTGGAAAGCCGGAGGCAGCACGCCGACGATGGTGGTCCGCATGCCAGCCAGCGTCACCGTCTTGCCGATGATCGCCGCGTCTCGGTCGAACAGTCGTCGCCACAGTTCCGCGCTGATCATCGCGACCATCGTCGCGCCGGGCTTGTCCTCTTCCTCGAGGAAACTGCGTCCCTGCAGGGGACTGACTCCCAGAATGCGGAGGAACCCAGCCGACACCCGAACCCCCTTTAAGACCTCCGGCTGGCCAACGCCGGAAAGGGCCAGGTCCTCGAAGCCAGTAAAGGCCCCGATCTCACTGTAGGATCGGCTCCCAGCCTTGACCTCCTCAAACCGTACCGGCGTTGCTCCCTCTGTCGCGACCACGACCTTGTCGGGTTCGTAGTATGCGAGCGGCTTGAGCAGCACCGCCCGGATAACCGAGAACATCGCTGTGTTGGCTCCAATGCCCAGAGCTGTCGTCAGCACCACCGCCACCGAGAAGCCAGGATTCGTGCGCATCCCTCTAAAGGTGAACTTCACATTCTGCCAGATGGTTTCGGAGAAACTCCTTCTACTCACAGGCGGGTCCCCTTTCAGCGGTCGGGCCGCAGACGGCGGTTTCGCAACTCTACGATGCTTCGGTGTTCCCATTCAAGGTGGGCTATCCCGCTTTGGAACGATACCGCCACTTTTCTAGATGGTCGGATAAAAAAGAGTGGACAGTTCTTCTGAATAGTTGCATTACAATAGAGACACGGAGCAAACCCCGTTGGCGAAGTTTGAGGAGTGTCTCCAGCGACTGGAGAAAATAGTTCGGGAACTGGAAAAGGGAGAGGTCCCACTCGAGAAGTCCCTGACACTTTTCGAGGAAGGGATGCAGCTCTCGTCAGCCTGCCGGAAGGAACTGGAACAGGCTGAAGGGAAAGTGGAGATTTTGCTGAAGAAGAACGGGAAGCTCCAGGCCGAACCTTTTGAGCCGCTGATCGAGAAGGCGCCAGCCCGCCGGTAGGCGTAGCGTTCCTTGGTCGGGACTCGTAGTCGAGTTGTCTGTGGGTTTGAGGTTTTCCCAGCCTGCCCCGCAGCCTTAGTCAAACGTTGCCGTGTCGTTGACGACGGTTTCAGATCGGGGGGTTTATGGGTCATAGTGTTGTCGTTCTCGAGAAAGATCCGAGAGTGGGTCGGTCCCTGGCTGGTGGACTGCGCCCTCACTTCTCCGTACAACTCATCCATTCCCGTGAGGAACTTCGGGACCGTATGGCACACAACCGTCCAGAAGCCGTAGTGCTCAATATCGAGCAGTGGCTACTGACGGACGTGGAACATCTGCACCATGATTTCCCGAAGATGCCGATTGTCTGCACCCACCGCATTCCCGATGAGGAGATGTGGATGGCCGCGTTAGAAGCCGGGGCCAGCGATATCTGCCCGGCCGACGACGTGGATAGTGTCTTGACTTCAGTTCTGCGCAGCATGGCCCTGTCGCAAAGCGCTGCAGCCTAGTTCAATTCTTGCCACAGGGACGCCTGCGGGCGTCCCTTTTCTCATTTCCGCGTCTGGTTGCGGCACGGTTCCGCCTTGCCGCCTTGTTATACTGCCTCGTCATGCTGGAGACTCTCGAACAAGGCCGGACCCTGACCGACGCGGCGCTCGATCGGCTGATTCCGCTGGAGAACGAACACCCGGTCTCCATCCACAAGGCCATGCGCCACAGCGTGTTTGCCGGTGGCAAGCGCCTGCGGCCTGTCCTGTGTATGGAAGCCGGGCGCATGGTCGGGGGATCGTTGCCTTCCGGGATCGAAGAACTCGGCGCCGCGTTGGAGATGCTGCACACCTACTCGCTGATCCATGACGACCTTCCCGCGCTCGATAACGACGATCTGCGACGAGGGCGTCCGACCTGCCATAAGGTATTTGGGGAAGCCATCGCCATCCTCGCTGGAGACGCGCTGCAGACCCAGGCCTACGAAGTGCTGGCGCGATTGAAGTGTCCGGCGGAGGCGCGGGTGCGGATTGTCGAGGAGATCGCTCGCGGCACTGGAACCGTCGACGGCATGATCGGCGGCCAAGTCGTCGACCTTGAGGCCGAACATACCCAGCCAACGGCCGAGATGCTGGAATATATTCACCGCTCCAAAACCGCCGCTCTGATCACGGCGAGCCTGGTCAGCGGAGGAATTTACGCCGGAGGGAAAGACAGCCAGGTAGCAAAACTGCGGGCGTTTGGCCTGGCGATCGGCCTGGCGTTTCAAATTGTGGATGACGTGCTCGACGTGACGCAAACGTCCGAGCAACTTGGGAAAACCGCCGGCAAAGATACGGCGTCAGAAAAAGCCACGTATCCGGCGCTGTTCGGGATCGAAGCCTCAGTGCGCAAAGCGGATGCGTTGGTGGAATCCGGATTGGCGGAATTGGACAGCTTCGACGAGCGCGCGGAAACACTGAAGGAATTGGCGCGGTTTCTGGTAGAACGGAAAAAGTAAGGGCAAGGCGGTCGGAAGTCAAGCTAGCCCGAGCATCCTCTGTGCTCCTCTGTGTCCTCTGTGGTAAAAAATAAGCACGGCGATGGAGTTCGCCATAACCGCCTGCCGCGCTGGCTGATGACTCCTACAGAATTGAATCTAGTTTTGTAGGAGAGCTCCGTGGTGAAAGACTTCCTCGCCATATCCGTCGCCGCTATCGTTGGCGCCAATCTGCGCTATCTGCTGAGCCGTTTCGCAGCCAAAGAGTTAGGCCCGGTCTTTCCCTATGGAACGCTCGCCATCAACATCGTGGGCAGTTTCATTGTAGGTTTCTTCGTCATCTGGACCACCGAGCGCGTGCTGGTCGATCCCCGGTGGCGACTCTTGGTGGTGATAGGCTTTTGCGGATCGTTCACGACTTTCTCCAGCTATGCCTTCGAGACCATGTCGTACTTCGAGCAAGGCCAGTGGGGACTAATGCTGGTGAACATTTTCAGCAACAATCTGCTGTGCCTGGGCGGCGCACTCGCCGGCATGGCACTGGCGCGGGCATTGTAGGATGGACGAGATTCCTAAACTTGAAACCGCGCGGTTAACGTTACGGCCCTACAGCGAGGCCGACATCGCCGAACTGGTGCCGCTGATCGGCACCCGCGAAGTGGCAGCCACTACGCTGCGCATCCCGCATCCCTACACCGAGCAGGATGCGAGAACCTTTCTCGGCCTCGTTCAGCCCGGCAGGCTCTGGTTGGCGATCACTCTGCGACGTGATGGACGCCAGATTGGCGGCATCGGCCTTACCATCGACGAGAAGCACCAGCACGCCGAACTGGGCTACTGGCTCGGCGTGCCGTATTGGGGAAAGGGCTACGCGACTGAAGCGGCGCGGGAGATGCTGCGCCACGGGTTCGAAGATCTGCAACTACACCGAATCTTCGCTTCTCATTTCAAGCACAATCCCGCATCCGGCAACGTTCTGAAAAAGCTGGGCATGCGCCGCGAAGGCTGTCAGCGCGAGCATCTTCGCAAGTGGGATCAGTTCGTCGATTCCGAGCTGTACGGGATATTGCGGCGGGAATGGGTGCAGGATGGGGAGGTTCGCGAGTAAAATGCCAGACGCGATGGCCGTACAGGTCACGATCTATCTCAACGAAGCCGACCAGTGGCATCACCGGCCGCTGCACATGGAGATCCTCAATTACCTGCGCAAGGAGAATGTTTACGCGGCAACCGCAATCCACTGCGTGGCAGGATTCCTCGGCCGGCAGCGCGTCGAAACCGCGCACATGGTCGAGGCGGGCGGCAAGCTTCCGGTGATCATCATTTTCGTCGACACCGACGAACACGTGAGCCGCGTGCTCCCCACCCTGAAAGAAATGGCGGCCCACCGGCTCATCGTGCGCGAGAACGTGGTGCTGGAGCAAGGAAATCTCGACTGACATGTCTTCCCGTCCTCTCAGCCAGCCTCTCGACATTCTCGCTATCGCTGCCCACCGCGACGACGTCGAGCAGACCTGCGGCGGCACGCTGTTGAATGCGGCGCAGCGCGGGCAGCGCACCGGCATTCTCGATCTGACCCAGGGCGAGATGGGCACGCGCGGCACTGCGGAGGACCGTGCGCGAGAGGCTGCCGACGCAGCGAAGATTCTGGGCGTGCAATGGCGGCGGGCACTCGACATTCCGGACGGACGTGTCGAAAACACCTGGGAGAACCGGCTGAAAGTTGCGAGCGTGATTCGGGAAACGCGGCCGCGGGTGGTGATCCTGCCTTACTGGAAGGGGCGGCATCCGGATCACTATACGGCTTCAATTCTCGGATACGAAGCGTGCTTTCTTGCCGGGCTGGCGAAGTTAGATCCGGAAAAAGCACTCGGCACTCAGCAATCAGCACTCAGCCCGTCCGGTGGCGAAAAAGACGGACACTCGCTGGCTCCTCATCGGCCCTTCAAAATCATCTACGCGACTCTCTACTACGACATTCGGCCCACTTTCGTCGTTGACATCACCGAACAATTCGAAAGCAAGTTCGCCTCGATCCTCGCATATAAGTCGCAGTTCAGCGACCAGGAAGCAGGCAAGGATCTCTTCCCTGCTCATGACGAGATCCATACCCGAGTGGGCGCGATGGCGCGGTTCTACGGCATGCTGGGCGGCATCACCTATGCGGAACCATTTCTGCAGAAGGAAGTCGGGCTGGTCGAGGATTTGTTGGCGCTTCCGGTCAAATCCATTTAGGATATCCGAACCCAAATACTTCCCAGGAGAATTGGCAACTATGTCGCGTTTTGCATTCACCCTCGTCGCCGTTATTGCTTTGGCCGCCGCAGCTGCAGCACAAGCTGGAACCTGGCAGATCGATCCCATGCACTCATCGGCGCAGTTCTCCGTGCGGCACCTTGGCGTGTCGACCGTGCGCGGCGCTTTCATGAAAGTGAGCGGCACCGCGAAGTACGATTCGGCCGATCCTTCGAAGGGCTCCCTCGACGCCACGATCGACGCCACTTCGGTCGACACGCGAGTCGACATGCGCGACAAAGATCTGCGGAGCGCAAACTTCCTCGATGTGGAGAAGTATCCGACGATCACCTTTCACTCCAAGCAGACGAAGGCGGCCGGGGCCGGTAAGCTGCAGATCACGGGCGATCTGACGATTCATGGCGTTACCAAAGAAGTTGTGCTCGACGTGGACGGCCCGTCCGCCCCGATCAAGGATCCGTGGGGCAATCAACGGATTGGCGCCTCCGCGGCCACTAAAATCAGCCGAAAAGATTTTGGCGTCAACGGCGCACCGGGAGTGGTCGGAGACGAACTCACGATCACCATTGACGCTGAGTTAATCCAGCCGCAGGCGAAATAGAGCTAAATGCGGCACACCGGACCCGGCCTCGCCGAGCGACTGAGGTGGAAGTGTGTCGACTGTGGACTGCTGCCCTGCTGATTGAGCGCTTTACTTTTTCAGTGCCACCGCCAATCCGTCGCGAATTGGCAGGATGGTGGTATAGAAATCCTTGAAGTCATACAGCTTGCGATTGAACTCGAGGATGGCCTTCGTCTTCGCATCGGTTGGGTTCTTCTCGACGACCCGGCCGCTCCACAGCACATTGTCGGTGATGAACAATCCACCCTTCCGCAGGCGCGGAGTGATCAGGCGCAGCACGCGCGGGTAGTCTTCTTTGTCGACGTCATTGAAGATGATGTCGAACTCTTCCTTCTGTTCAGACAGGAATTCCAGCGCATCGCCAGTGTGGATTGTGATGCGGTTCGCGACTCCGGCGCGGGCAAAGTACCCGCGAGCGTGCTCGGCATTCTTGCTGTCGCCGTCGGTATAGATGACGCGACCCTTGTCGCCAATCGCCTCCGCCCACCAGATCGTCGAATAACCGATGGCCGAACCCAGCTCGAAAACCGTGTGAGCGCCGATCATCATAGCCAGTTGCTGCAGCACGCGCGCCACCGCAGGGCCTACGATGGGCACACCGTGCTGGGTGGCATACTCTTCCATCTCTGCCAGCACTGCGTCGCGCTTGGGCAGCATCGAATAAAGGTAATCATCGACCGGGCCCGCCGTAGTGAAGTTGTAATGCCGCCAGCGGGCGGCTTCTTTCTTCTTGCTTTGAGTCACACGCTTCCCTTTCTAAGATTGTCGTTCGGAATTCACCCGCCGATTGTAACTCCCGGCTGCATTTCCAGGACTTCGACGCTGGGCACCATGTTCTGCAATTGGCTCGGCCGTCCGACCAGAACCGGGAACGTTCCAAAGTGCATGGGAATCACCGTCTTCGGCTTCAGAAGATTGCAGGCGTAGGCGGCCTCGCGCGGCCCCATGGTGTAGTGGTCACCGATGGGCAGCATCGCGATTTCTGGAGCATAGAGTTCGCGGATGATCGCCATGTCGCCGAACACATTGGTATCGCCCGCGTGGTAGATCTTCAAACCGCTGGAGAATTCGATCACATAACCGCACGCTTCGCCGCCGTAGACGATCTCGTCGCCATCTTGAATGCCACAGGAGTGATCCGCATGGACCATGGTGACTTTGATATCTCCGACGGTCTGCGTACCGCCCTTGTTCATCTCCGCGAGTTGTTTCGCGCCCTTCTTTCCCAGCCACCGGGCCAACTCCGGAATTCCAACTACGACGGGGTTGTGCTGTTTACAAATCTCAACGGCGTCGCCGATGTGGTCGCCGTGACCGTGAGTGCAAAGAAGAACGTCCACCTTCGTCACGGCCTTGTCGGCCGCGGGGCACATAGGATTGCCCATGACCCAGGGGTCGATGATGACGGTCTTGCCGCCTGCAGTCTCAATCCGAAAAGTGGCGTGGCCCAACCAGGTGAGTTTGATGCCTTTGAGGTTCATGTTGCTCCAGGATGCAGCAGTCAGCACTCAGCATTCAGCCAGAAAAGTTGGCCGCAGACCGCAACCCAAGCCGCTGGGCTGACGGCTGAGTGCTTTTTTCCGCTAGGCGGCCTCCCTAGTTTAATATGAAACGCCATGGCAGACCTCAAGGTGCTGATTAAGCGAGAAGAAATCGCCAAGCGTGTGAGTGAATTGGGCGCGCAGATCACCAAAGACTTTGCGGGACAGTCCGTCATTTTAGTGGGTGTGCTGAAAGGGGCTGCAATTTTTCTTTCCGATCTGGCGCGGCACGTGGACCTCGACGCGACCTTTGATTTCATCGGCGTCTCCAGCTACGGCAATCGGCCCAGCCCTACTCAGGAACTCAAGAGCGGATGGGATTCGACCGGTGAGGTGAAGTTAACCAAAGATGTGGATCAGACCATGAAGGACAAAAACATCATCCTCGTCGAAGACATCCTCGACACTGGCCTGACCATGACTTATCTGAAGAAAATGCTGCTGGCGCGCCAGCCCCGGTCTCTGAAGGTCGCGTCGTTGCTCGACAAGCCGTCGCGGCGCAAACTGCCGCTGGAGGGAGACTACGTCGGATTCAAGATTCCCGACGAATTTGTCGTTGGATACGGACTGGACTACGCGGAAAAGTACCGCAACCTGGCCGATATTTGCGTAGTTCCCAGAGAATAACTGAGAGCAAAGCGCCGCTGGGACACCGCTGAAAGAGGCGAAAAACGCGGCTGCTATCATACCTACCATGGGTACCGTCCCCCCCAAACCAGACCGCTTGCCCGTCGAGTCGCTGATGCTCGACGTTGCCGACGTGCTGGCGACGTCACTCGACCTGGACACGACCGTGCGCCGGGTCGCCGAAGTCGTGCGCAAAGTCATCAATTACGAAATCTTCGCCATCCTTTTGCTCAACGAAAAAACGCAGGAATTGCGGTTCCGCTTTCAGGTGGGGTATCCGCCGGAATTTGCCGAGCGCAGCCGGATCAAGGTTGGCGAGGGCGTGGTGGGCCAAGCGGCCCAACTGCGTCAGACCGTTTTGATCGATGATGTCACCAGCGACCCGCGCTATATTCCGGCGGTCGCCAACGTGCGCTCAGAACTCGCGGTGCCGCTGATCACTAAGAACCGCGTGATCGGTGTGATCGACATCGAAGCGCTCGAACCCGGCTACTTCACCGAAGAGCATCGCCGCCTGCTGACGCTGGTCGCGTCGCGCATGGCCGCGGGCATCGAAAACGCGCAGCTTTACACCCGGACCACCAAGCAGGCGCGAATTCTTCTGCTGTTGAATGAGATTGCCCGCGAACTGACCTCGATCCTGAACCTCGACGAGTTGCTGGGCCGCATCGCAGAGCTGATACGCCGTTTGATCGACTATCAGATGTTCAGCATTCTTCTGGTGGACTCGTCTGGCGAGAAACTACAGCACCGTTTCTCTTTGCGATTCAATGAAAATATTCATTTGAAGCGTGAAATCCCGCTGGGGCGCGGGCTGGTGGGCGTGGCGGCCCAGAGCAAGCAGGCTGTGCTGGTGCCCGACGTCAGCAAGGATGCCCGCTATGTTCAGGCCAATCCCGAGACGCGTTCGGAATTGGCCGTCCCGTTGATCTACAAAGACAAGGTGATCGGGGTACTCGATCTGGAACACACGCGCCGCGGATTCTTTACCGAAGAGCACCAGCGCACCATGACGACTCTAGCGGCACAGATCGCAATTGCCCTGGAGAACGCGCGTCTGTACGAAGAGATTGAGCGCCAGGAACGCCGGCTCGAACGTGATCTGTCCCTGGCGCGCGAATTACAAGGACGTCTCCTGCCGCAGACGCGGCCGAAACTTGCCCACCTGGACGTCGCCGCGAAGTTTGTCCCTGCACGTGCCATCGGCGGCGACCTCTACGATTTCATTCCTTATTCGATGTCGCGGCTTGGAATCGTCATCGGCGACGTGAGCGGCAAAGGCGCACCAGCGGCGATTTATGCGGCGCTGGTCAGCGGAATCTTGCGCTCCCACGCTCCAATTGAACCAGGACCGGCGGAGATGCTCTCGGCCGTGAATCTCTCGCTGGCTGAGCGCCGCATCGAGGCTCAGTTCGTATCGCTCATTTACGCGCTCTGGGATGACGAGCACAAAACCTTGACGGTCGCGAATTCAGGACTTCCCCGCCCGATCTACGTGCATGGCGGAAAGAACGAGGTCATCGAAGCCACGGGCTTGCCCCTGGGCCTGTTCGACGAAGCCGACTACGACGAGTTCAGATTTCGCATGAAGGCGGGGGATATGTTCGTGTTCTTCAGCGACGGCATTCTCGACGCGCGCAACCGCAAGGGCGAAATGTTCGGACGCACCCGGGTTGAGAAACTGATTGGGGAATGCACGGAACAGTCCGCCGACTGCGTCGTGGAATTGTTGTTCAGGGCCGTCGCCGACCATTCGGCCGGCGTGGAAACGTTTGATGACCAGACGGTGGTCGCCATCCGCGTGAAGAGTGGCACGCAAAGCTCCCTTAAGAAGAAATGACCCCGGCCCGTCAGAGTCCCGCAGCAGGGCGTCCCCCCGGATTTACTTATGGCGAGGCGAAGCGCGGAATCCTGCGTCGCGGCGGCGGATATGTATTGCACTGCGAAGATGTCGCCCTGCCTAAACTGGCCGAGCGATACGGAACGCCCCTCTACGTTTACTCGGCGAAAATGATTCGCGAGCGCTATGAGGCGTTCGAGCAAGCGTTTCACGATGTGCCGCACACCCTCTGCTACTCCGTTAAAGCAAATTCGAACCTGAGCATCTTGCGCCTTCTGGCTCGGTACGGATGCGGCTTCGACGTCGTATCTGGCGGTGAACTCGAACGCGTGCTCTCCGCGGATCGCAAGGCGGCGAAGAGAGTCGTGTTCTCTGGCGTGGGCAAGACGCGTGAGGAATTGGTGGCGGCCCTAAAGGCCGGGATCCTTCTCTTCAACGTGGAGAGCGAGTCCGAGTTGTGGGCGCTGGCTGAGTGTGCCGGTCGCCTGCGTAAGCGGGCTCCGGTCGCCCTCCGCGTGAATCCTGATGTAGCGGCCGAGACCCATCCCTACATTTCGACCGGATTGCACAAACACAAGTTCGGCGTGCCCCTCGCCGACGCAAAGTCACTCTACGCGAAGGCATCCAGCGCGCGGTATCTCACGGTGAGCGGCGTGAGCGTTCATATTGGATCGCAGATCACCGACGTCGCACCCTTCGGAGAGGCGATGACGCGCGTGGCCGACCTTGTCCGCGAACTGCGAGCCGACGGCCATCGCATCGACTATGTCGACGCCGGTGGCGGGCTTGGTATCGCTTACGAGAAGGCGGATTCAGCTGACTTCGGCAACTGCGTTGCGACTTACGCGCGCGCTCTGGTCACGCCGCTACGGGGGCTGGACGTACGGTTACTGCTGGAACCGGGACGGTCAATCGTAGGAGCAGCAGGCGTTTTGCTGACCTCTGTCATTTATAAGAAACGGAACAACGGCAAGCAATTTCTGGTCGTTGATGCCGCGATGAATGATCTGATCCGCCCTGCGCTGTATGCCGCCTATCACGAGATTATTCGCGTGACGCAACATAAAGGCGCAGTTTCGAAGTCCGAAGTGTTTGATATCGTCGGCCCGGTATGCGAGACCGGAGATTTTTTCGCCCGTGACCGCGAGCTACCCCCGGTCGACGAAACAGATCTGCTCGCAATTCTGGACGCTGGCGCATACGGCATGGTGCTCGCCTCGAACTACAACACGCGCCCTCGACCGGCGGAAGTATTGGTCGCGGGCAAGTCGGCCACGGTGATTCGGAGACGGGAAAGAATCTCGGACTTGCTGCGGGCTGAACTGTAGCTCACCGACGGTGCGGTAAAGATGGTTGGGAATGGACGTTCAGGCTTGCCGCTCGCCCCACTTCAATTTCGTGCGCAGCACGTGGAAAAAATCGGTGCCCGTGCGGAACAGATTCACCTTATGCTCAGACCGCCGGCATCTCACGCGATCGCCGTCCCTTAGATCGAGCCCGGGTTGGCCGTCTAAGCTGAGATACGCAACTTCCTCTTCACTGCGCAGCAGGATTTCAATCTCCACCGAATCCGGCACCACCAGCGGCCGATGCGTGAGCGAATGCGGCGCGACCGGGGTAATCACGAAAGCGCTCACTGTTGGCATGAGCACCGGTCCGCCGGCAGAAAGGGAATACGCCGTGGATCCGGTCGGCGTGGCCACAATCATGCCATCCGCCCGATAACTCGACACGAAAGCTTTGTCGATAAACAGGTCGTAGTTGTTGAGCCGTGCCAGAGCGGTCTTGTTCACGACCGCGTCATTGAAAACCAGATAACTGCCGCGCACCGTGTCCCCGCGCAACAATTCGCACTGCATCAGCGAGCGATGCTCGACGGTGGCGCGTCCCGCCGCAATCGCCTCCAGCATGGCGTAGAGCGATGGCAGTGGCACCTCGGTCAGGAAGCCGAGCGATCCCAGGTTGACGCCGAGCAGAGGAACATCGATCGCTGCAGTGACTCTCGCCGCCGACAACAGGGTTCCATCGCCTCCGAGCACGACCACCAGATCGAGCGGATTACAGCACATTTCAGGACGTGGCACGACCTCGTGCCCAGCGATGTAGGTGGCAGTCTCTTCGTCAATAATGACCTTGTAGCCGTGTTCTCCCAACCAGGTAAGGAGCCCGGGAACGATTCGCGCTACCTCGGAACGATCGGGCCGCGAAATGATGGCGGCAGTTTTCGAGTGAGGCGCGTGCGTGGAGGCCATAGCGAAAGAGAGATTGTACAAGGTTTCGAACTTCCCCACAGAAGACGCAGCGGCCGGTCCGGATCAGAAAAGGCCGAGAAGTAGAAATTCGCGATTTCCTTCCGCGCCAAGGATAGGCGATTCGATCACGTCCGTTTGTGTTGCACCAAGCTTTAAGAGCGCGCTCCTCACCCGTTCCACCGCCGCTGTCTGAGCAGATTCATCGCGCACAATGCCGCCCTTGCCCACGTGTTCCCTGCCCGCTTCGAATTGCGGCTTGACTAACACGATGACGGTCCGCCCACTTCGTTCGTCTGGCGATTCGGGAAACGCCGCCGCGATCACAGCGGGCAGGACCAAAGTTGCCGAGATGAACGACACGTCCATCGCGACCAGGTCCACCGCTTCGCCGACTACTTCGCGCGTGAGGTAGCGCGCATTGGCCTTCTCCAGCAACTTGACTCGCGCATCCTGACGAAGTCTGAAATCCATCTGGCCGTAGCCGGTGTCCACGGCGATGACGCGCGTTGCGCCACGCTGCAAAAGACAGTCAGTGAATCCTCCGGTGGACGCCCCCACATCGAGACAGATCTTAGCCGTGACATCAATGTTCCAATGGTCCAGCGCACGCTCCAGCTTCAGTCCGCCGCGGCTGACGTAGCGCAGATCTTCGCCTATCAAGCGGACAACGGAATCTTCCGCCACTGGCGCGCCAGCCTTTTCCACCTTTTGATTGTCCACCAGAACCTTGCCGGCGAGAATCAAGGCTTGGGCACGCTCGCGTGAGGCGGCGAGACCTCGATCTACGAGCAACTTGTCGAGCCTAAGTTTCAAATGAAATTTTCCGCCAGAGGTTGTACCACGTAAGTGCCAGCACTTGCTCCAGTGCAAAGTGTTGAAGCATCTCTCGTTGAATCACTTACGAAGATACTGTCCCCCTTTTCCACAGAATTTTCCACGAACGTGTTGAAAACTTTCCGGTAGCGATGCGCGAAACGAGAAAAAGCCGCCCGATTCGGGCGGCCTTCTTGAGTACCAGATTGGAACTAGCCCGCGACTTCTTCCAGCAATTTTTGATCAATGTCGAAGTTGGCGTGGACGTTCTGCACGTCGTCGTGCTCCTCGAGCGCTTCCATCAAGCGGATCATCGTGTTGGCCGCCGCGCCCTCGAGCTTGATGTAGTTTTGCGGGATAAAAGCCACGCTGGAAGATGCCGGCTCGATGCCAGCTTTCTTTACCGCTTCGAGGACCCCTTCGTAAGCTGAAGGCTGGGTCAGAACCTCCCAGTTGTCGCCGTCGTCGTTTAAATCTTCGCCGCCGGATTCGAGAACGATGTTCATCAGGTCGTCCTCTTTCGCAGCGCTCTTGGGAATGATGATGTCGCCCTTCTTGTGGAACATCCAGGAGACGGCGCCGGCTTCCGCCATGTTGCCGCCATTCTTGCCAAAGACGTGGCGGATTTCGCTCACAGTCCGGTTCCGATTGTCGGTGTTGATGTCCAGAAGGATCGCCACGCCTCCAGGCCCGTAGCCCTCGAGCGAAAATTCCTCATACGTAGCGCCCGGCAATTCGCCCGTGCCGCGCTGGATAGCGCGCTTGATGTTGTCGGCAGGCATGTTCTCGGCCTTGGCCGCGACGATGGCGCCGCGCAGGCGCGGGTTGGAATCAGGATCCCCGCCGCCGTTCTTGGCGGCAATGCTGATTTCCTTAATGAGGCGCGTAAAAATCTTGCCGCGCTTGGCGTCAAGAGCACCCTTCTTGTGTTTGATTGTCGCCCATTTTGAATGGCCGGACATGGTTAGACCTCGTATCTAAAGATCCATCTTTGAAAGAGCTTGGATGGCGCAGGATTCGCCTTCAGAGGAGATCACAGGATTGCCTCGATATGTATGCAGGCGAACCCAGATTATACCATGACTCCGAATGGCCGAGCCTCACAGCTTGGGGGGCTTGATCTTATATCCCTGTGGAATTTGAAACACCGAGGGATGAGGCTCTTCGGTCGACGTCGGCTTGCAATACGTGGTCTGCTCTCCGGCAGCGGTCGAGACCTTGGTCAGGACCGGAGTTTTCAGCTTCACGCTGCTCCATACCTCGGTTACGTTAGGTTTTGGCGGCATCTTTGGCGGCTCCGGCGGCTTGGGAGCCGCTGGGGGCTTCGGCATCTCGGGCGCGCCGGGCATGCTGGCCTTAGGCATCTGTGGCTTAGGCGGCAGCTTGGGCGGCTGCGGCTTCGGCGGAGGCGCCATCGCGGGCAGAGTGAAGCGCTTTCCCTCAACCTCGTGTCCTTCAATCATCGACTTTCCCAAATCTTCCACGTGCATGGGAGGCGGAGGCGGAACGGCCGTGGCAGGCGCCTTCGGAGCGCCTGAGGGCGCAGTTCCGGCCGTCGGCGGAGTCATGGGCAGAATGGTCGCTTCTTTCTTAAGGTGATCCAGCAGGATGGTGTGCTGCGACGCTGGGTCGGATATCACGCTGGTGTGTGGCGTGTCGAGGCGCATTTTGCCGTCACTCGAACGCCACATGCGCGACGCAGACTGGGAGGGCGCTCCACCACCTGCGGGCTGCGTTTTGGTAGTGCAGTCGGAACACGAAGGCGGGGTGGGCGGCGGTGATTGCGGAATCTGGTCCACGGCGGGCATAAGTTTAGCACGCTCCGCATCCGCAGGTGGAACGATCCCACCGCGCACGAAGTGCATAGGCCATTAACGAGGTATTCGCTCTTCGGACTGACAGCGCCCGGTTTTCCGAATCATTGTCGCCCGCTTGTCAGGCCAGGAGCACGGCGCAAAATCGTATCAGGGGGCGTCTCGTTGCGATGCATCATGCCCCGCCAGATCAAACAGCCAGGCGCCAGAGTCAGGTTTTCAAAATAACTGCATATATCGTGTTGATCCGGCTATGGCATTCCCGTGCCGCTCACCGCTGTCGAAACACTGGCGGCCCCTTGGCGGACGACAACAAACCCCTTCCGCGTCCCGCTCGCAGTGGGCTTGAAGGTCACTATCACCTCACAGCTGGCCTTAGCCGCCAAGCTGGTTCCACACTGCGAATTCTCTTGGAAGTCCCCGCAATTCGTTCCTGCTGTGACAAAGCCGAACGGAGGCGAGAAACTCGCCGCCACACTACCGACATTGGTCACCGTTACTTTCTGGGGGGTGCTGGTCGTACCCACCGCAACGTTGCCGAAGTTGAGCGCGGCCGGGGACAAAGTTAACTTGACATTGCCAGTACCGGTGCCAGTGCCGCTCAGAGGCAGCTTGTGCGGGCTGCCCGGCGCGTTGTCCGCAATGATCACACCGCCCAGCCTTGTCCCTGCGGAGGTGGGAGTGAACGTCACTCTCAACGTGCAAGACGCGCCTGGCGACAGCGTAGCGGGGCAGTTGTTGCCTTGGTAGAAGTCTCCTGTCCGACTGATACCAGCGATCTTCAAGGTTGCACCACTCGTGTTCTTCAGCGTGGCTAATTGGACGGGGCTGAACGTTTCTATGCCCTGAGCGGCAAAGGTCAAGTTCGGCGGTGTAAAAGTGACCGCCAACGGGGAATTTAGAAGGACTGAAATTGTGTCCGCGAACTGGTTGCCAATGGCCAAGTCAAGTCTCCCATCGCCATTGAAGTCGCCGACAACCGCACCTCGGGCGCCGGAACCTACGGCGAAGGACAAAGGGGCCTGAAACGTTCCATCGCCGTTCCCCATGAACACTGAAACGGTTGAGGAATAATAGGTACCGATTGCCAGGTCGAGTTTGCCGTCCCCTTTGAAATCCCCGAAGGCCATGTTATCTGTGATCCCGGTGATGTACTGCCCGGCGCTGCGGAACGTGCCGTCACCGTTGCCTAGCAGCACTTCAATTTCGTTCCCTGTGAAACCAAGGATGACTAAATCGAGCTTGCCATCCCCGTTCAGGTCAGCCGTATCGATAGATCGGTTTCCGTAAGTCGTGAATGAAATCACGGATCCCTGGCGAAATCTGCCGTCGCCGTTTCCCAGCAGAATCGTAATCTGATAGCCATCCGATTCCACGGCCAAGTCGAGATGACCGTCGCCATTGAAGTCTCCCGCCACCAAGCGGAAAAGTGACTGGCCGCTGATCTCGGTGTCCACGTGGGGTTGGAAGGTCCCGTCACCATTGCCGAGCAGCACGGAGACATGGCTGTCCTCGCCTGTCGTCGCCAAGTCGAGGCTGCCATCCCCGTTGAAGTCCCCGACGGTCAGCCTGTAAGACCCCGCACTGCCGACCGCAAAGCTCCCGCTTTCCCGGAATGTGCCATCGCCGTTGCCGAGGAGGATGGTGACCATTGGGGTCAGTTCCGAACCTACCGCCAAGTCCATAACGCCGTCTCCGTTGAAATCGCCCTTGACCAAGGCGTGAGCCTGATAGACCGGGTAGGTCGGCGCGGCCGCAAACGTGCCATCCCCGTTGCCCAGGAAGACGCGAACCGTGCTGTCGTAATACGTCGATGCGGCGAGGTCGAGTTTGCCGTCCCCGTTGAAATCGTCGGTCACCAACTGAACGTTGCCGCCAGTGGAGCTGAAATCCGTCCTCGAGAAACTAATCGACGGGGCGGGGTCGGCCACCGGAAAGAAGAGAACAGCCGACGTGCCGCCACCGGGTGCGGGACTGACGACGGTGACGGAGGCTGTCCCAGGCTTGGCGATGTCTGTGGCTGGAATGATTGCGGTCAACTGGCCTTGGCTGACAAAGTGCGTGACGCGGGGGCTGCCGTTCCAACGCAAGACGGAACCCGGAGCGAACCCGGCGCCGTTCACAGTCAGCGTGAAGCCGGGGCCGCCGGGTGCGGCCGCATCGGGCACGAGCGGCTGATTGACGAAGGGCACCGGGTTGGCAGCCTCCGCGAAGCTGGCGAACGTCAGCACCATGCCGGCAACCAAACACAAGGCCATAGTTGTGCCGCAGAGGACACGTCGATACCACAAAGGAATCAAGCTTTTCATTCTGACCTCCCGCAAGATGGCGCTCGATTCGGAGGGCTGGGATGCGTCTGGGCCCTACCGTGCTGCCGGGTTCACCAGTGGACCGACACGTGGAGCGCTGCGCTGTCTGGCATTACCTGCCTGTCCCGCAGCCTCCGCAGTGATGCACCCCACACCCAGGCGTGATCCCTATCACGGGCTGAGCTAGCCGGCTTGTGCGAACTTGTCTTTCCAAGTCTGCTGCTTTTCGAGGGCAACAGAAAGAACAACGCGGACACGCGCGGAGCGGAGACACTGCAGAATCCCCGCAATGCGTGAAGCCTGTGGTGGCAGTATTGACTCTGTCTGACTTCACACCTAACATGCCAAGTAAAGGGACGCGCCCGTGTTTTCCTTATGATCGGCCAGCTCATTGGACACTACCGAATCGTCGAAAAAATCGGTGCGGGAGGCATGGGCGAGATCTTTCGGGCGCACGACGAAAGGCTGGGGCGAGACGTCGCTTTGAAGCTGATCCGCCCGGCTTCCAGTGATAATCCCGATCATCTGCGGCGCTTTGAACAGGAAGCGCGCGCAGCCGCCGCCCTCAACCATCCCAACATTGTCGCGATCTATGACGTCGGCTTCGAGGGGACGACTCCCTACATTGTCTCCGAGTTGCTGCAGGGCAAGACCCTGAGGCAGCGCTTGTCGGAAGGCCCCATTGCCCTTCGCGAGGTCTCTGACTACGCGCTCCAGGTCGCGCACGGACTCATCGCCGCTCACGAGCGCCACATCGTGCATCGTGACCTGAAGCCGGAAAATCTATTTCTCACCGATGACGGGCTGATCAAGATTCTGGATTTCGGAGTGGCCAAACTCCAGGTTCAGACGGAAGACAAGCGCTCGATTGAAAACCTACCCACGGTGACCAAGACCGGCGTCGTAATCGGCACCGTCGCCTACATGTCTCCGGAGCAACTTAGGAGCAAGCCGGTTGATCATCGCAGCGACATCTTTAGCTTCGGCGCGATTCTCTACGAAATGCTGGCCGGACGCCGCGCCTTTCGGGGTGAGACGGAAGTGGACACGATGACAGCCGTTCTCCGGGAAGATCCCCCGGACGCAAACCTCGAGCAGGCTGCAATCCCGGCTGCATATCGGGACGTGGTCAAGCACTGTCTCGAGAAAGAACCTGAGAACCGGTTCCAGTCGGTGAAGGATCTGGCTTTCGCGTTGCAGACTCTATCCGGCTCTTCCCCTTTAAGAGAGATTCGCTTCCCGGGCCCGAGGCGCCACACATCATGGGTGTTGCCCTGGGCCCTGGTCGCCGTGCTGGCCGCGGCCACCGGGCTTCTGGCAGTTACAAGATTGCTTCAAGCTCCGCCCGCTCCTCCGTCCTATCGCCGGTTGACCTTCGAAACAGGAACCGTCTATTCGGCACGCTTTACGTCGAACGGAGACTCCATCGTCTACAGCGCCGCCTGGAACGGAAAGCCAGTGCAGATTTTTTCCACCGTGGGAAGTTCGCTGCTGGCTCAGCCGCTGAACTTGAATGGCGCCAATTTGCTGGGCGTTTCAGCGTCCAATGAGCTGGCGCTGGTGCAGCACGGTACGCCGACCGGACAATTGGAGACAACCGACGGCATGCTGGCTGTTTCTCCTCTTGCAGGCGGATCGCCACGCGAAGTCCTTTCCGACGTTCGCTGGGCCGACTGGGATGCCGGAGGTGAACTGGCCGTCGTCCACTACGTCGAGGGCCACAGTCGCCTCGAATATCCCATCGGCAATGTGCTCTATCAAAGCGGTGGATGGGTCAGTAATATCCGCTTTTCCCCGCAAGCCGACAAAATCGCATTCATGGATCATCCGGCACTGTGGGACAACCGCGGTGCGGTCTGCATCGTAGATCTGGCGGGCCATCTCCGGATTCTTTCGGGAGAGTGGGAGTCCGAAAGTGGACTGGCCTGGCGTCCGGACGGAAAAGAGATCTGGTTTACCGCCGTTCAGAAAGGTAACAACCTCAACTTGATGGCGGTCAACCTCTCCGGCAAAGTCCGTACGTTACTGGCTTTGCCCGTGGGCCTCATCCTGCAGGACATTTCTTCAGACGGCGATGTCCTGGTCACATTGAAATCTCAGCGTCTGGCAATGTCTTTCGGCAGCCTGGGCGGCAAGCAAGATGTCGATTTATCGTGGCACGACTGGAATTCCGCGCGGGACATTTCGCGCGACGGCCAGTTTGTGCTGTTCGAAGATGCCAGCGAGGCGGCTGGTCCAAGCTATTCGGTCGTGGTTCGGAAGGTCGACGGCACTCTGCCCGTGCGCCTAGGCGAAGGCAGCGCTGGGGGGATTTCTCCCGACGAAAAATGGGCGGCGTCGACCTCTACCAGTAAAGCGGCGCAGGTAACGCTGCTTCCGATCGGCCCAGGCCAGCCTCGGACGATCAATGTCACCGGCTTGGCGCACATTCAGAGCGCGTGGGCCCGCTTCCTGTCAGATGGGCAAAGACTCTCCGTGAATGGTTCCGAAACGGGCCATGCACAACGCTGTTACATCGTGGACCTGCCCAGTGGAAAAGCGAAAGCCGTAACGCCGGAGGGCGTTTTGTGCGGCCCGGACTCACCCGACGGCCGATCCATCATTGGAAAAGGGCCCGCTGGATCGGTCATTTACTCTCTCGAGGGAGGAGCAACACGGCTGATTCCTCACCTCGACTCGAAGTTCAATCCGGTGCGGTGGTCCGATGATGGTTCTGCGTTCTACGGCTACCACCTGGGCGAGTTGCCCTGCAAGGTATACAAGCTGGAAATCGCGACCGGCAAAGAAACCGTGGTTCAAGAATTAAGGCCGGGAGCTCCTGCCGGGATTGTGGTAGTAGCTCCGGTGGCAGTAAGCAGCGATGGAATTAACTTTGCCTATAGCTACAATCAGACGCTGTCGGTTCTTTACCTCATCTCAGGCTTGCGTTAACAGGCGAACCCCGCTGCTTCTTCTTCAGTCCAGAGAGCCTGCGAAATCAGCGGCCACATAGTGGAAGAAGATCGAAGTCGACGTTTGCCCTTCACCCAAGGTGTCGCGGTAGTGGGGCAGGTGAGTTCCCCGATAAGCGAGGCCGTCCCCCAGCGCCTGGTAAACCGTGACCGTGCCCGTTGGAGTGTCCAGTCGAATCGGCCACGGAGTCGCGAGCGCTGGCTCGGGAGAAAAATCGAGGCAGAGCGTGACGCTGAATTCACACTGCTCCCGATCAGTGTGCTTTTTCAGCTCTGCTCCGCTCAGGTAAGAGGCAAGGTAAACGTAAGAGGGTTTGAGCGGCTCACCAGCTACTGCGCTCAGAATCGCTGTAATCTGATGGTGGAAGAAGCGTGCCACCGGATCGTTGTAGGCCACGTAGCGACGCAGAGTCTGGCGGTCTCCGAGCGGGATCGCTCCGGTTCGGATCTTGCGCCGATAATAGCGTCGCAAAGCGGCGACATGAAACGGATGGATCAAGCCGGCAAGCGCTGCGTAGTCTTTCTCGCGGAACAGGGGACCTGCTTTCCTGATCGTCTCCTCGCACTCATGATCGCGCTGTGTGGTTCCGCCTTCGGACACTAGAATGCCTGCCATGGCCAGCAGGCGGCGCATCGCGTCCGGCACGGTAGGCGGAACGGGTTCATTCGGGCGCAGATCTCGTACCACGGCCTCAAGTTGCGGCCCCAGCCAGAAAGGCAATTGAGATCCAGTCAAGGAATCGCGCACCCACGCTATGGTCCCTTCTTTCGCAAGGGCAGAGAGCAGTTCCTTCCGATCGTCCTGTTCAGGTAGCAGCTCCTCGGCAGGACACAAGACGCATTGGGGATTCAGATAAAGAGGTTGCTGATCGTTTTGCGAGTGCAGTGCCCTCAGAACCCTTTGCGGGATCAGGTGCGACGGCAACTCATCCAGCAGACAATAATAACGATCGGGAGGAAGCGTCGCGGCATAGGTCTGCCGCGACCCTCCTCCCAACAGGGTTGTCATCCACTTCAGCCACGCCGAATTGTCTATTGACGCAGCCATCCGTTTAAGGTGAAGCGGCTGTCGGAAAAGCGCTGTGAGGGGCACTTCACCGGAGTGATTTCATGCAGCAATTCGCACGGGAAGAAAACGATCTGGTTCTGCTGCGGAACGATCGTCTGGTAGCTGCCCTGGCTAACGTACGCACCGCCTTCGAGGCGTGCATCGTGAATCCGCAGTTCACCGCCTTCGAACTGCCGCGGTTCGCGATGGAAGAAGTAGACAAAAGTCAGATGCCGCGAGGCCACCTGCTGGCTGCTGTTATCGCAGTGGAAGTGGAAGAAGTCTCCGTCATTGCTGGCGGTGACCTGAGCTTCCACTCCGGCGATGGAGAATTCTTCCATCCCCAGCTTGCGCAACACTTGCGGCAACACCGCCTGGACGCGTTCCAACATGATGTCCTGGTGATGAGCCAGGTCCATCAAAACCCGCGAGCGGCGGTGATCATAGTTGACGACACCACTCACCTCCGTGGGCGAGACTACTTCGCTGTTGTTGAAGTCGGCTTCGTGGGCGAGCGTGAAGCGCATAAGTTCCTCAACTTCCTGCGCAGCGAGAAACTCATCGAGCACGACACATTGCGCTGGCAATACCGGAGGCCTTTCGGCGACAGCAAGGTTCGCCTTTGAAACCACAGTGGTATTGATCGCGTGTCCGGGGGCCTGCGGATCGCCCATAGGAAGCGCGGGGCCGGGCGCCGGCGGGACCGGCTTCGGATGTGGAGCACCTGGCGCTTGCGGATCTGGCGGCACGGGCTTCGGATGCGGAGTACCAGGCGCTTGTGGATCTGCCATCGGCGCCACTGGGCCACGCGCCGGAGCGTGCGGCGGCTTGTGTGACGGCTTGTGCGAAGGCTTGGGTGGAGCCTTAACGCCAGGCGCTTGCGGATCCTTTCGTCCATAAATGTCTGGGATCGGCTCATCCGTCGGGTCATTCATTGGCAGGGCGCTGCCTTCGAGGATGCGCTCCACGATGCTGCCGCCGAGCACAGCGAATGCGCGCTGCGCAACCGTCTCGCCTACGGCCGATGCGATCACCGCCCGCACGGCTTCCTGCGTCTCAGGATTCTCGCAAGTGGCCGTCCTCGCATGCTGCAGCAGTGTTGCCAGCAGCGTTCGTTCTTGGGTGCTGAGAATACGTTCGTCCCGCATTAATGTTTCGGATAAGGAATCAAGAATCTGCTTTGGGGTCATCAGACACACGCCTCCCTGCGTGGTTTTTGGATACAGTCGGATTTTGGGGGCCCATACAGCGGAGGAAGAAGACGACAATATACCGGAAGCCTGTCGCTCGCCAAGAAAATTCTGCAAAGGCTGGAGGATGGTAGTGAACGAATCGGACTAGCGGGCAGCCATCGCACCGACCATGGACTGGAATACTTTCACTCCGTCGGTGCAGCCCAGTTCCGGCTCGGCTGAGCGCTCGGGATGGGGCATCATGCCCAACACGTTGCCCCCAGGGCTGCAGATCCCGGCGATGTTCTCGAGGGAGCCGTTGGGATTGGCGGAAGGAGTGATCTCACCCGTAGGTGATGCATAACGCAACACCACCCGGTTGTCCCGCCGCAGTTCTTCGAGGGTTGCGGTGTCACAGAAGTAATTACCTTCCATGTGGCCGATCGGGATGGTGAGCACTTCTCCCTTAGCACATGTGTTGGTAAAGGGAGTGTCGACATTTTCGACGCGCACCTGCACGGGTTTACAAACGTACTTGAGGCCGACGTTGCGCATCAGAGCACCAGGCAGAAGGCCCGACTCGCAGAGAATCTGAAAGCCGTTGCAGATACCGAGCACCAAACCGCCGGCGTCGGCAAACTTGCGGACCGAGTCCATCACTGGGGAAAACTTGGCAATCGCTCCGGTACGGAGATAGTCGCCGTAGGCGAAGCCTCCGGGAACAATGACGGCATCACAGTTTTCCAGGTCGTGAGATTCGTGCCACAGGAATGTGACGGGTTGCTTGGCAACGTGTTGGATCGTCCAAAAAGCATCGTGATCGCAGTTTGAACCGGGGAAAATGATGACGCCGAATTTCATTGGTGCCTCATTTTGTGGAATTTGAGGCTAGTCTAGCACGCTCGCCGCGATGAGCCTGCGAGTCTCGGCCTGTGGAAATTTACTGAAGAAATACTGGCGATGATGGCCGCGAAGGCGGCGATTTGACGAGTTCATTTTCGGGAAAAAGTTGGCGGATCGGGGTACCCCCCTCCCCCGGTCTCTTGGAATCATCGAGTTAGCAGGAAATTGCAAAATAATCCAAGGGCCGCAACAACTTAGGGCTAAAATATTGAGCCGCAATGAGTTATGTCGCTCACCGGGAGCCTTCAGGGAGCGCTCGGCAGAGCTATCATCCGACAAACCGCAGGTAGAGGCAAGGTCATACGTCACACGCGGCCTGTGGAAAAGTGCAGCGGGGATGCGTGCCAAGGAGGAACAGTCGAAGGGCGTGAATGACCTCGCGGCAACTGTTCAGTCAAGGAAATTTCTTATTCGGTAGCCACGGGGCCCATGAGGAAGATTGTGTTGCCGGATGGATCGAGCAAATCGAAGGTACGCGCGCCCCAATCCTCGTCTTTCAGCGCTCTCAAAATATCGACTCTAGAACTCCACTCACGATAGTAGCGGTCCGCGTCATCGACTTGAAGTGCTACGCACGCATTTCGACCGTGTCCAATCATCGGGCTGTCCAGCGTCATCTCGATGGTTCCGAGTGCGATGCCTAGCAATCCCGAATGTCCGTCTTCAGACGCTTCGAACGTCACTGTGAAACCTAGCCGGTCAACGTAGAAGGTCCTGGCGACTGCCAAGTCTTCGGTGGGAAGAATCGGTATGGCTCTCTCCATGGCTCGACTATTGTAGCCTTACTTCGCTACAGCCCGGCAAGGGTGGTTATTGAAAAGGGCGATATCGCAAGCTGGGCCGTCTCTTCGCCCCCTCCGCCATTGCGGGATTCTGAGCGTCAATCCGCATGTTACGCCAACCGTCGGCCAGGGGTTTTCCCGAACACCGCAATGAGTCAACTGTCCCTAGCAGGCGATTATGCTCAAAATCAACGCTAGCAGTTCGGTCGTGGAAGTCTGATGCTCAAAACAGCGCCAAAAAGTGCGTTGACTTTGCGTTCTTATCAACTCGGAGTTTCCAAGCTGTTCGGAGTGCACCCGTCAGTAAATCCTCGCTCGCTGCCGCAAGGCGAATGTGTGTGTGTCCCATTCTCCCCCATCCGCCAGGAATCGGCAGGAAAAGCTCGGGCGCCTCCGCCACAAACGCCGCCTGCTGCTCCAGCGTAAGCATCAGATTTCCGTAACCCGCTGCCTGTGAGGCGAGCGAAGCAAATTTCCTGCCTCCGACGCGAAAAGCCGGCAATCCTGCGTGGGGGTACTCTTTCACGCCCTCCAAGCTGAGTGCAATCCTCCGAAAGTCCGCTGCGGTCATTGAGTAACTCCGTAGATTACGGAGTATCTAACAATTATCGGATGGCATGTGTCTTGCAACTCCAGATTGTCCTGACGCCGCCGTTCCGTCCCACTCATGCGCGAAGGTCCAGTTCGATGGCATCGATCAGCGGCATGAGCCACGCCAGGAGCGCTTGATGTGCTGGATGTTGAAAATATGCGTCCAGTGACGCCTCATCCTTGAATTGCATGATGCCGCCAAAGGTATAGCCCTTTGCTCGTGGAGAGATATTTGGGCCCACGTAGGTCTGAAGAAGTCCTGGGATTACCCCTTGGAAAGCGGCGATTTCTCTCTTGGCGCTATCTTTCTGAGCTTCCGAGGTGCCTTGCTTCCATTGAAAGGCGAACACGTGAAAAACGCCGGCGGATACTCTCTGCGCTCTCGCCACTTCCGGTAATTGGAGAGATAGAAGGCTGCCTCCGACGGCACAGCCATATCGCAGCACGGTACGACGGGTTGAGTCTGTCATTTGGGAATTCCCTTCTCGCGACTGGCGTTTACTGTCAAAGAATCCGTTTATCGGACAGCGCTGGTCAGGGCGTGTAACAGGGATAGTAGGCCAACTACCGGTCGACAGCCAACCGTTACTTCATGAGCTCCGCCTGCGCTATTGCGGGGCCTGCCAGGTCGGGTCAGCGGACAAGCTTTGGGGGATTCCTGGTGCAGTTGGCAATTGCGGTTCAGCAGGTGGCGGATCGGTGACCTGCGCATTCTGCGGAGCAGTCTCGCCGTGAATCTGCGGCGGATAGCCCTTGGCCTGCACGATGGCCCAGTGCCACTCCTGGTCGGGTGTGAGAACCGTATTCAGAGGCGCACTGAAGACCGTGGTTGCAAAGGGAGGAGCCGCTGCTCTCATGCGGTAAAGAACTGTGAAGTCGGGCTTCTTCTCCGGGCGAACTTCGGACTGCTGAGCCAGAGTGCCCGCCACGGCCGGCACTAGCTTAGCCGTGCCATAGAATAATGCCGTATCGCGGGCCTCCGCTTTCTTCACTATGGTCAAGGCCACTCCAACCTCACTCACGTGCCAATCCGTTCCGTTGAATAAGGTAACCTGCAGTGCGTCTCCCTCGATGGTTGCGGGGCCAACGAGCTTGAGTATGTCGCTGGGGGGCAAATCCATCTGCGCATATTGGCTCGAGAGCAGCACCTTGGTGTTCGCGGTGAAAGACAGGCTGCAGGTGACATCGGGAGCGGAGACCTGAAAGCCCTTGCTCTCCCCGGCCATCAGGATTTTTAGCGCTGAACCGGAGGCCCGGTTGCTCTCGACCTGGTCCATCACCTGCGAGAAATTGTCATTGTCGATCACGTCCTGGGAGGGAGGCGTTTTCTTGCGCAGGTTGCGGGCCACGTCGCCAAGAGGCTCATCGCTCGGGTCATCCTGCGCGGCGAGCGCAGGTACGTGCAGACCGGCGAAAGCCGCAAACAGCGCGACAGTCAGCCATAATTTGGGAAGGCGTTTCACGGAACCTCGACTCCGACTGCCAAGCTGAGAGGAGCAGAATTCTCGGTTCAGACACTCCGAAAGAAAAGTCCCCCTAAGCGCATTGTATGGAGAGACCGAAAATGGGCGGAAGTAACCTTGGTACCTAGCGACACTGGCAGGAAACGTTTATGGAGCGGTTAGAAAGCTCACCTCAGGCGCTGAAAGTGCGGACAGTTTTTCAGCCTCTTGGCGGCACGAGTGG
>Ga0209698_10000784_pt1 | contig 36563 bp, 45 predicted proteins | sample LitLauG_LLR_2012_FD_187203 | JGI IMG/M metagenome (GOLD analysis project Ga0209698, IMG submission 187203) | Freshwater sediment microbial communities from Pennsylvania, USA - Little Laurel Run_MetaG_LLR_2012 (SPAdes) (version 2) | ecosystem: Environmental > Aquatic > Freshwater > Creek >... | reverse complement strand
CTGAGACTCCAAAGTAAGTAGAAGAAAAGAAACCAGCTGAGACTCCAAAGAAAGTAGAAGAAAAGAAATCTACTGAATCTAAGACTGAAAAAAAATCAAAGAAAGAATAAACTTCTAAAAAACTAATTAGTTCTATTTGTAATAAATTGTTTTAATTATTTTGAATCAGAATCTATTCTATTTGATCTAGATTAAGATCAATCTTTACACTTGCATCTGGCTCATCCCAATCAAGAACCTTATCTTTTGGTATGAAACCAAGTGGATCGTATTTGTCAAAGCGTGTTTCACCTTCGATTGAAGTAAGCAAAACAACTTTGGAATTCTCACCTGCGGTGATTGACATGCTCACTCTGGTACTGTCGTTCCCAAAAATCCCGCTTATTGTATTTACCATTGAATTTAGAACTCCGATTGGAACCTTGTTTCCCCCTACTACATACATTAAAGTATTCTTGATGCTGTTTGGGGATGCGTCTTCGTATAGCATCTTTATTGAATCTCTAAGGGACGTTTCTACATCTGAAATGTCTTTACTGGTTGAAAGTATGCTTGTTCTCAGTGGTAATGACGAGTTCTTTAGAGTGGATATTACGTGTGTAAGAGTTGAATTTGTTATGGCATTACATGCCTCTGGAGTAAGATCTGGGTTGCTCTCAAGTAATGCATCATTGTCTAATATCACAGTACAATCAGAATTTGCCTTTAGTCTCTTTAGAGAAACTCCAGAGAAAAATATCCTGTCTTTCTCAAACTTGAATGGCATGATTCCAAATGAAAGGATGCTCTTTCCTAATTCTTTGCCAATCTGAGATACTACGGGAGCCAGAGCAGCGCCAGATTTTCCTGCTAAATTGGCAACAATCATTATAGTGGAATATTTGTTTATCTTGTCCTCAATAGATCCTCTTGCACCAAATGATACTCCTCTTATGAGATATGAAGAAGGGTTAAGGATCGGACTTGTGTTGATCAGTATTTTTAAAGAATCATGATTTAGATCCCTTGCATCATGGCTTACCAAAAGGCACTCATACCCAAGTTTTTCCTTGATATTCATTGCAAGTTTGCATCCTGCGCCGCCTAAACCTATAACTAAAACTGGTTCTTTCATCTGAAATTCCATGACTCTCCTCTTGCTTACCAAATTGATTAAAAAACTTTGTTGCTTAGTTTTGATCCAAGATCGGATCTAAAATATTTAGCTCACTAAAATTCCTTGGAGACCATTTGGCATAGCCCTTGTTATCTTAACATTTTTCTTTTGACCAAGTTTGACCTTGTTATCTATAACCACTTGCTTGTATGCAAAGTTTCTCCCCTTTGTAATTCCGTCTGATATTTCATCAAACAAGACTTCTCCCTCCCAGCCAATCCATTCCTCGTTTCTCTCTTGCGATATCTTCTTTGCAAGGTCAAAGACTATCTTGCTTCTGCGCTTAACCTCTGAGACTTCGACCTGCTTCATCTGGGAAGCTTTGGTGCCAGATCTTGCACTATATCTTGAAAGGTTTACAATATCTGGCCTAGTTTCATTTATCAAGTCAACAGTTTTGATGAAGTCTTCCTCAGTCTCAGTAGGAAAACCTACTATGATATCGGTAGCTATGGTAAACTTGTCGTATCTACTCCTAAGTGCATGATCTACATCATGAAATATCTGAGAAGTGTGTAGTCTTTTCATATCTTTTAGAATCTTGTCACTACCACTCTGAACTGGCATGTGAAGAAACTTGAAGACTTTGTCGCTTGCGAAACTTTCCAAAAGTTTGCTTTTAATGCGGGGAAGATGCATTGGATTCATCATTCCAACTCTGACCATGAAATCGTAATCTATCTCGGATATTTTCTGTACTAGTTCGGGTAGGCTTGTTCCTATGTCAAAACCGTAACACCCGTTGTCTGTTGAAGTAAGCCATACTTCAGTGCAACCGTCTTCTATCTCATGTCTTACTTGCCTTACAATGTCTCCCAACCTGTAGCTTTGCAAATATCCTTTGGCTAATTTTGTTTGGCAAAACGTGCACTCACTCATGCAACCACTTGCTATCTCAATAATTCCCACTGCGGGATTTAGTCTGACCTTTGGAAGTCCAACCTTACTTACATCCGTGTCTGCAACCTCTATTCTTCTTGTTCCTTTTAATGTGGAATCAATCACATCCAATGTTTTTCCCAAAGAGTTTGGTCCAAGTAAACTTGCTTTTGGACTAAATTTTTCTACAGTGAATTGTTCTGCTTTGGGTAGACAGCCTGCAACAACAAGTGGTTTTGACTTTAAACTCTTTATTCTATGAACCATCTTGTGTGCAGTTACATCTTTGACAGAGCAAGTAACTATGACACTAATGTCCGATTTTTTTTCATTTTCCGCAAGGGTATGACCCCCATTTACAATAAGGCCAGATATCATTTCTGAATCTGCAAAACTTGCAGAACAGCCGTACGCCTCTACCCAAATATTTGCCATTGTTTATCCAAGTAACGCCTTTACTTCTTTCTCAGTCAACAGTCCCTTTGAGATAACAAGTTGCCTGATTGTTTTTCCGGTTTTTAGCGACTCTTTGAAGAGGTCAGCAGACGCTTGATATCCAATCTTTGGAGTAAGGAGTGTAACTATGACTGGACTGTTTTCTATATACTGACTAAGCTTTGCCTTGTTTGCAGTCAATCCATCTATGAGATTCTTTGAGAATATAGGAACAAAATTTCTTAGCATGTCCATAGAATCTAGGACTGACTTTAACATCACTGGGAGCATCACATTGAGTTCAAACTGGCCTGCTTGTGCAGCAAGTGCCACTGTGGAATCTTTTCCAATTATATCAAAACATATCATGTTCATACATTCAGCTAATGAAGGATTGACTTTGCCTGGCATGATTGAAGATCCTGCATGAACTGCAGGAATTCCTATTTCAGATAGCCCAGCAACTGGTCCTGATGCCATCAATCTAATATCATTTGAGATTCGTCCTAGTTCTAGTACGAGATTTCTAAGAGTAGATGAAACCTTGACAACAGCAAATCTACTTTCCAATCCAAATTGCATATCTGTTTCTGGTCTGAGTGGAAGCTTTGATATTCTTCCAAGCTCTGATATTGCAAATACTCTATATCCCTTTGGAGTGTTTGCTCCTGAACCTACAGCTGTTCCTCCTAATGCGATGTATTCCAAGTCTTTTTTTGCCTCCTCAATTGTATTGCGAGCTTTTGCAATTGCGGTGGCATATGCAGCAAATTCGCTTCCAAGAGTTACAGGAAGTGCATCCATTAAATGGGTTCTTCCAATTTTTTGATAACTTGAAAACTCTTTTGCCTTTTTTATAAATGTCTTTACAAGTTCATCAATAGCTGGAATGACTTGATTTACATCAAACAAAATTGCAACATGCATAGCTGTTGGAAACGTATCATTGCTAGACTGGGACATGTTCACATGATCGTTTGGATGAATAACTTCATAATTTCCTTTTTTCTCTCCAATGATTTCTAATGCAATATTTGCAATAACTTCATTTGTATTCATGTTAAAGGCGGTTCCTGCACCCGAGTTGATTGCTTCTACTACGAACTGATCAAGATGTTTTCCAGCCAAGACTTGATCACAGGCCTTGATTATCGCGTCGCCTCTTTTTTTATCTAGTACCTTTACTTTCATATTTGCAATAGCGGCTGATCTTTTGATCATGGCAAATGCCATGATGAGATATGGATGAGATCTCTGACCGGTGACTTGGTACTGTTTAATGGCTCTAGCTGTAAAAGCTCCATAGTATGCATCTATTGGAATTTCTACTTTGCCCAAAGAATCAGAATCTGTTCTAAACTTCACGCCAAAACTACAATTTATTTTCCTAATATGCATTCGCATTTCTAAAACAAAGGAAGCGGGAAGAATCGAAAGAATCTATGAATTTCTTAAGAAAATCCCCAATAAGTTAATATATTTAGATTTAAACATCCGAAACGATGAACAGACGATACAGTATGATGTCTATTGCCGCAGTAGTGGCAGTAGCAGGATTATTGTTCGCAAGCACATATTCCCAGACACAGATGACTGCAACAAAATTGAGCATTCCTTCACAGGAATCAGATTTGAAGCAAATCAGTGATATGGGTGGTATCCAACCACAAATGCCATCCGCATTTGCACAGATACCACTTGATCAAGTTGATACCTTGGCAAGCCAGGGACGACATGTAGTAGATGTCCAGTTGATAGCACAAAGCGTTGACTTGCCTATTATGGGTGGTGGAACATACCACGCAATGACCTTTAACGGTCAAGTCCCAGGACCAACAGTAAGAGCAACACAAGGAGATATCGTCCGTGTAACTCTTACAGTACCATCAACTGAAGCAACATCACACGGTGATGACTTCCATGCATCTCAAATGTCTGCAGGAAACTTTGGTGCAGTAAAGCCTGGTGGAAACAGAACATTTGCATTCATTGCTGAGGTACCTGGTCAATTCAAGTACCACTGCTCTGGTGTTAATGTAGCTGCAATGGACCAACACGTTCTTTCCGGCATGTATGGATTGACAATCATTGATCCATTAGATGGATACAAACCATTCATAGTAGACAAGACTGATATCCAGAATGGAAAAGTCGTAGTTGTACACCACAGATATGAGGCTGATGCAAAGGAGTTTTCCTTCCAGTACAATCAATTGTACTTGAACGCAGACGGTAGCTATGACCAGACTGCAATGTTCCTACACAATACAACACAAACTGTTGTTAACGGATTTGCTTTCGGTTATGTACCAAATGCAGACATCAACAAGTTGATCAAGGGTGATCCAGCAAAGAACATCTTTGTTGCACAACCATGGAACTCTGCAGATTTGAAACAGTATCAATCACATCCATTGTTTGTTGATACAGGTGTTCACTACAGACTCTTTGTAGAGAACCAAGGTAACATGCCAGTTTTCTTCCACATTGTTGGTGAGATAATTGATCGTGTAGTACAGGGTAACCACGTACAAGCTCAGGGAACTGAGACTTGGTTAATAGGTGGCTCACAAGGTGCAACCATGGATCTTGTCTTTGACAACCCAGGTGTATATGTAGCAGTCAATCATGACTATGCAGCAATCTTTAGTGGCGCGGCCACAGTATTTGTCGCAGGTGACCCATTCAAATTAGGATATGGTCCTGGTGACATGCCAAACCCATCTGACGCAGTACCACCAGCAGGTTTGAACACAATTGCACAAAAGCAAGTAGTTCACTGTCTATGTACTGATGCAAGAGCTGCAGAAATTGCGAAATCAATGAGCGGGTAAATCCCAATCTTTTCTCTTTTTGTTTTTTAATTCACACAATGATTATATTCTGTACCTGATGGTCTTCTTTCATGTCAATGAATCAATCTGTTTTAATTTGTGATCAAGTAGCACCGATTCTAAATGAAATTTTGCAAAAAAATGGATTAAAAATCACATATGAACCGGAAATAACACCTGATCAAATCAAGGAAAAAATTTCTAGTTTCGATATTGTTGTAGTTAGAAGCCGAACAAAGATTACCAAAGAAATGATCGATCGTGCTACTAACTGTAAAATTATTGCACGTGTAGGGGTGGGTCTTGATAATATTGATGTTGATGCTGCCAATGCAAAAAACATTCGAGTCATAAATGCAGTAGAGGGAGCAATGAATGCAGTTGCAGAGCTTGTTTTAGGATTAATGCTCTCAATGGCACGAGACATTCCAAGAGCAGACCGAGAGATACGAAACGGAAAATGGCTCAAAAAAGAACTCATGGGAATCGAATTGTCGGGAAAATACCTTGGAATAGTTGGACTAGGAAACATAGGAAAGAGGCTTGCAAAACTTGCAAGAGGATTGAACATGAATATCATTGGTTTTGATGTCGTGCCAATTGCAGATGACTTTGCGCGAGATGTTGGATTAATAAAGACAGACATTGATACGCTATTCTCAAGTGCAGATTTTATCTCATTTCATGTTCCACTGACTGATACTACACATCATCTAGTAAATGCTAAAAGAATCTCTACAATGAAAAAGACAGCATATATCATAAACACATCACGGGGTGAAATCATTGATGAAGATGCATTATACAACGCACTCAAAGAGGGAAGGATCACAGGCGCTGCATTGGATGTATTTGAAAAGGAGCCTGCGGTCGGTAATAAACTTACAACACTTTCAAATGTAGTATGTACACCGCACATAGGCGCCCAGACAAAAGAAGCTCAGACATTAGCAGCAAATGTCATAGGAGAAAAAATAATTATGATTCTTCGCGGCGTTGTTTAGATCTAAAAATAAAAAGCCTGTTCAAAAATAACCTAGATTACAAGAATTCCTTTCTGAACCAAGTATTGTATACTTAATCCAAATTCATTATCCGATATGAAATCGTCTGACCACCAATTTGCACTGTTTTTGAACCATTGTGGAATATGCACCTGATTTGTTTGATTGTTATAGTTTGCAACATTGATGATGTTGTCATTTATTAATTCACGAATCAGTCCGGCATAATCTTTATCAGACGGAGATCCCTGCTTCCATGTCTTTACAACCGTTTTAAATTCAATTGGTATGACAATTTTACCAGAGTCTATTAAATTAAAAGAAACACTGGCCGTGGAACCTGAATATTCTGCATCAATGTGATAAGTTCCTGGACTAAAAGTTGTCTTGTAAAAAGGAAACGGTGAAGTTATCGTGCTATTTGAATTGTATATTTGTAGATTGATTGGCGCGCTAGTTTTGTTTGAACTATCAATTATGTGAATGATAACATCGCCGCCAGTAAGCTCTGAAACCTTAAAGTTGATGGAAAGAAAATCCCCATATTCATAAACGGGTTTGCTTGTGGATATCTCAAGAGTGGGTGTTGCAAAACTATGTTGCAAACCAAGAGATAGAAATACAACCATTACTAGTATTGGAATTCTTCTTGACCAACTCATGGAAATTAAGAAAAATCAATTTCATAAATAGTCTTCCGTGAAACCAGAATCAATTTACTAACTAGAACACGCCTAATTTTCTAACAGAATATAAAGGGTAAATCTGTAGTGCCGAGTATGCCTAGTATCCAAGATCAAGTCTGGATAAAAATGTGGAAAGAAAATTCCCCAGAGCTTAGAGCAAAGGCTGTAGAATGGAGAAAACAAAATGCTCTAGTACGCATTGATAGGCCAAGCAGGATCCAGAGGGCTAGAAGACTAGGATACAAAGCAAAGCAAGGCATCGTTGTAGTCAGAATGCGTGTCGGTAAAGGTAACATGCGCAAGAAAAGACCAGTTGCAGGAAGAAGACCAAAACACCTTGGTGTACTTAGAATAAAACCTGCACTTAGCATGCAGCGAGTTGCAGAGCGCAGAGTGTTGGAGCGATTTCCTAACATGAATCTACTAGGTTCATACTATCTTCATCAAGACGGTTTGTATCTTTGGTATGAAGTAATACTTGCAGATGTATCACATCCAGGAATTATAAAAGACAAAGAGATACGTGGTAAGCTAGCTACTTTGAAAAATTGAGGACTAAAATTTTCTTATCATGTGTATTATTATTGGGTTTGTTATCCGTGCCAGCTTTTGCGCAACAAATCCCATCTCCTAAAGGTCTTAATCATCCTGGAATAAAATGGGACTGGCAAATTAAAGCAGAAAATTATACATTTGATGTAGTTACAGTATCAAACTATGATATGGAAAATGTCACTTTTAACAAAGTCAGCAAGGAATTGATTTTTACTGGTAATAGTACTCATGATGGAAATATTGCCGAAATTGAAATACCGCGTAATTTGATAGGGGGAAATCTGACCATATCGCAAGATGGAAAACCACTTTCAATGGTAATAATTCCAGGTACTGACAGCTCTACTGTAATGCTCAAATTTAATCAGACTGGTTTGACTAAAACAAGTGTTGTGGGAACAACATATCTTCCTGAATTTTCAAGTATTGCTCCGCTCGTAATGGTAATATCAGTTGTGATAGTTCTGTTTACTACACAACTAAGAAAACTCTAAAACCCATTGTTATAGTCTTCCCACATGTTTGCTCTTGTGGTAAGCTTGTTCATTTGATAAAAAATTCCGCCTACAATGCCAGCTTGATAGAATGCATATAGGTAAACCTGTGAATGTGAAGGGTCTGTATGACTAAAAGTTAACGCAAGCATGGAAAAGAAGATGTATGTTCCAACAAATGTGAATACCTTGCTAAAAATTCCTTCCATTCCAACTATTCTTTTAGTTGCTGCTGCCATTATAGTTATACTTGATACGATTAAAAATGTTAATCCGCCATTTGCCTGGATGAACTCTGTTGCCCACGGAATCAAACCGTCACTAAAAATTGATTTGTGTGGTGGATGCGCACCCCCATGGAGTGCAAAAGAGACCGAAGTAAATATTGCACCCATCATGAACAAAAACAAGAATCCTTTGTAGAAGGCTCGTTTTAGAGGACTTCGGGATTCGGAAGGTTGCATTACCCTGTCAGTCATTTTAAAACCGTATAGAAAACCTATTCCAAACGAAGGAGCAAACATTAAATCAATAATTAGTGGAGTCTGTTTTGTCATTTTATCGATATCTGGACCAAATATGAGATAAACTACAAGCGCCAATACGGCTGCTCCTACAAATATTCCGATATCTATTGAGCTTCTGTTCTTTCTAATTTCAAATAGGTCTACTCCCCACTCATCCAATGTGATATTGTTTTATAAAAAATGAATTAAAGGCGGAAATCCAAAGGATTTTGCCTATTTTATCAACTCAATTTGTCTTTTATCAAAGCTTGCTGTATCCTTTCATATGAGAATGGGAGTTCCAATGATGGGAGTTGGGATTGCAGCCATGATTCTGGGAATAATTTTTTATTTACAAGGACATTCTATAGTGGGTCCTACTTCCTCGTTTATGTATTCAAATCCGAAATGGATTGTAAACGGACAGTGGATTACCGTCAGTGGAGTATTGATCTTAGCAGCAGGTCTTGGAATCAGCTTACGACGCCTAAGGTCATAGTTGATCTAACCTTGGCTAGTTGACGAATCCTTTTTGTAATTAGATGATCCATCTGAGATTCTGTGTCAGTCTCAGCTTCTACTACGATATCATAATCTCCGTATACTACTCTTGCATCCTTTACTTTGTCTATTTTCTTCAATTTCTCAACAATCTCGTTTTCGGCACCAAGCTCACAACCGATCAAAATATAGGATTTTTCCATGTTATATCAAATTAGAACGAGCTTAAATTCTTATTCTATGAATTTAGTCACACTTCTTCATAAGTTATGTTCCTGTCACCGTTTTGTGATTTTTTTTTATCTGAAATTTCAGATAATGAGCATGGAATTAAATGGCGGTGCTTGGAAATAGAGTTATGGGATTGTTTGGAAGATCAAAACAAAAGAATGCCACAATTGAGCAAATGAGGGTATTGCTTGATAACTTTCAATTTGCTGATCTTCAATCTTTTTGTGTTGATATCTTGGGAGAAAATCCTGCAATTGATAAAGAACATCTGTCCAGCATCGAAGTACTTGATTTCATCTGGGACAAGCATCATAAGGGAAAAATACAGTTTTCACAGCTAAAGGAATTTGCACTAAAACATAATATTGTAACAGAAAACTTTTTTGAATAAAATATTGGAATTTTATATTTGCCCGTTCCAGAGCGTAATCCAACGCAAATTAATCTAAAAGAATTTACGGAAACTGATGCCATGCGGATTCAATTTCCACAGGATTTGATTTCTGCAGAAAATAATAATTTTGTACTTTATGTAGATGGAAAAGAAAAAAATATGAACTTGCTACATCGGATCATCCTACTATGGATTCATGGTTTCCATAAATGCTACACTTGTTGAGATTCAAGGAACTCATATCGTATAGGAATTTCCAATATCTGCAACAGCTGCAATGATGGTTAGTTTTATAGTCTGTGCTTTTTTGTACTAAAATTATGAAAAGATGGAAAACTTTATTTTTTTGAAACCTAGAAACCCGCAGCAATTGGATCTGATGGCTTCATTATCTCGCGTAATAGAATGGTTGCATATGATCCTCTTGAAAGCGTAAAATCAACATATGGTTCCTTTATTGAAAAATCATTGCACAAAATTACGACTTGTCTGAATCCTCCTTCTTCACTTGCTTCTTGCATCTCTTTTACAAAAAAATCCTTCGGAGTTATTTGCTGCTCTGCAAGTATTTTAGATACAAAATTGTCAAATCTGTTCTTTTTTGAATATGAATATCCCACAAGTGGCATTGTTAGTCTTTGCCGAGGATCATTTTGGTACCTTCCAAGATTGTCGTCTTTATCAAAACAAACATCTCCTGATTGTGGTTGTAATATATTTTCACCAAACTCGTATGCCATTGACATTGTTTGATTAAACACAAATGATTGGAATGCTTCTACGAAAAATCTTCGCAATTGTATTGGTATTGAGCGTAGTGCCCTAAGTGCATCTCCGTGGTTTATCATCTCATCTAAAACAATTCTTTCAATATCCATCTGAGGTGGAACCTCATTGAAGATCTTGGAATAATTTGATTTATCCTTGAGCATTTCTCGTATCTTGTTGTTGTGTGGTAAATCATACTCTGAGGTATGTGACAACAAAGTCTCTACGGCATTTTCAAAATTTTTCTGCAGGATGGCCTTTCCTATCATGTGTGATACTGGCCTCCTACTTCCAAATCTCTGGTATCCAAAAAAGTTGAGGATCTTGTCTAGTTTATTGACCTGAGAAATCTTTGCAAAGTTTGCATCTTCTATCTTTATCTTGAAATGATTTCCAATCATGTCTTTTTTTGTCAGAGGCTTTTTAAGAAGACCAATTTTTTCAAGCGTATACCTATTTGTAACTAGGGTGTTGGTAGACCTTCCAGTTGTCATGTCGCAAACATACTGTTCTGTTGTGGCATTTGCGTCCTTGAGACCCAATGCCTTGAGTCTTAATCCGTATTTTGTGAAAATATCTGATAATGCATGATTTGTATCAATCCCGTGTTTTTTTAGCTTGTATACCGCATAGCTTCCTGAGGAGGAAATTTTATCAAGGGAGCTTTCTCGTAATATCTCTGAGACAAAGAACTGCTCTGGAGAGGATTTTATTCTGCCTCCTATACCTTCTGTTTTAGTACAATAGGTGGAAATTCCAATCAGTTTGTCTAGATTTGGAACCACTTCTTACTCTAGTGTTACTGTGATGTATTTTGATACTGTGACATCGTTATATCTTGCACCAATCAAGACTTTGTAAGTTCCCGCTATTGCAAAATTATCTGCAGATATAGTCACCTTGACAGCCTTTGCCTTGTCAACCGTAACCTGTGTCTCTTGTGGCGTGATTGAAATATTTTGTAGTCCTGCCGTGTTTGACGTAATGATTGACACTGGTAATGTCAACTGTTCTTGTGGATTGATATTCAATGAAACGGTTGCATTCTGCCCACGATGAATTGTAATCGAAGTATCAGAAGAATTTACAACAACCGGTAATGTTATGCTGGAATCCAATACCCCTATGTTGTTTTCAACCCATTCTGTGAACCAAACCTTGTTGTGATCGACTGTAAAATCTAACACTTGAGCTACTCCGCAATCTTGCAAGGTTCCACAATCAGACCAGTTGGGATTCTTGGAAGGCACTAGATACTCTACAAGAGACTGGGTTGATGGATCGTATACTCCTAAACTGTTTGCAACTTGTTCATTAAACCATAGTCTTCCTCTGTCATCGAAGTGATTCCAGTATGGTCTTGATATTGGCGTTTTGATGAGTCCTGATGCATTACCATACGAAGATGTTGGTGGTGGAGAAGTTAGATGTTTTGTAAATTGATTAGTATTAGGATCAAAATCGAAAAAGAAACTACTCGCAGTATCCATTATCCATAACTTGCCTGCTGAATCAATTGCAATTCCATTAGGTGCTTGAATTTCCTGCGGCAAAGGATATTGAGTAGAATTGCCAGTTTGTTGGTCGTATTTAACAAGATTTCCTCCTTGTTGGTATATCCAAACGGTATACCATAAATTGCCTTTAGAATCCGTTGTCATTGTACTTGTAAAGTTATATTTTCCAGGTGATGAAATGTTTGTTACACCAAGGTCAGGACCAATATGATCTGTAGTAAAGACACCAATTTTTTTTCCAGTAAAGTCATTGACATATACATTTTTACCATCTATGACAAGCATTTGTGGAAAAGAACCATCTGTGCCATTACTCTTGGGAAATGTAAATCTTGTATAACTCTTGTCTGTTGGATTAAATTTCCAAATCAAATTATGTTGAGAATCTGTAAACCAAATGTTTCCATCTTGCGCAGTGCCAAGACCCCACATCATGGATTTTTCTCCTTTCTGCCACTGTGCATTGGTAAATTCTTGGAAGGTCTTTGAAGAAAGATCAAACTTGCCCAAGTTGCCAGTATTTGATTCTGTAAACCAAGCATTGCCGGCAGGATCTGTACTGATTGCTAATGGTTGAGTACAAGCTGTTGGTATCTTAAATTCTGTTATGAATTTACTGGATTGGGCAGGACCTGTTTCACAAAATGTTGATCTCTTGTTATCCGGATAATTATCAGCTGGTGTTCCTGTTATTGTCAGACCTGTACTTTTTTCAGTCTGAGTTGCAACTCTTCCTCCACCAAGAAACGCAACACTAACTGTGGAAACGATAAAGATTGCCATGAATGATAACGCAAGAAGCTTTTTTGTATTCTTGTTCACAAAATCTTGGCTGTTTTTACCTCGTTATATCTCATACGTAAAATGCCTGGTATGCACACCTGGAAAATTGCTACTTTCTCTTGATTGACAATGTCTTTTGGACTTCGTTTAAACTGCTTAGGAACTTTTGTTTGGCCTCGTACTCATCGGTCACTTTTATGACAATTTCAGATGCCGAAAACATTACATCTTTTACAAGTATCGGCGGGGTAAGGCCTAATAGCTCGCTTAGTATTGCAAGTATGTTGTTAAAAGTGGCATTATTTTTGTAATGAAATACTGTATTGCCATCTGCAATCTTTGGGTTTGGCTCTAAAGGAATTACTAGGTCATGTGAGGTAAATTCCGTTATAAATGCAGAAATATCTTCTTTTACCTTTGTGCTCAAATCTTCTTTTTGGGCGATGAGTTTCTCTTTTGCCTTTTCCAAGTCTGCTGTCGCATCGTAATAATCCTGACCTATCATCTTTGCAAATGTTGATTCTGTAGGACTTTTGAGTGGAATTTCATGGATTCTGAAATTTACTGTTGCAAGCTCATCTTCGATATCCTTTAGTTGCGTTCTATTTTCTCTTATACGGGTTGCGACCTGTTCTAAGAAGGTGAAATCTGACATTTCTAGCTAAACTCATGGACCACATCCATGAGGCTTGCCTTGAATTCTTCAGTGGACAATCCCCACTTTCCATATTCTTCTTTGAAAGCATCCCATGAAGCTTCTGCCTCACTTGCAATCTCTAAGATCTTGGGGCCGATTGCTTTTGTGTTGACAAGTATTGTAACATTTGCCTGTTCAGTTTCCAAGATTGGAATCTTGATGAATATCATTCTGGCCTCCTCGATGTGGAACCTGTCTTTTATCATGTTCTTTAGAACATCTCTTTCCTTTGCTTCAAAATCTCCTTTTACCTTGACAAGCACACAACAAGAGTCTTTAGGTCCGCCCTTGTCTCTTATGTCGTTTTCATCAATATCAAACAGTACTGCATCCTCTTTCTTATTGATGTGCTCTACAATTCCCTCCATTGTATTATGTTTGGTACCAGTCAAATCAGCACCCCATTGTCTTTCTTCTGGAATTACTGGAATTACCCATGTGATTGCAAATCTTGGTCTCTTTGTTGCAAGCCATGTTCTATAGTTTGACATATCCCATTCTGTTTCTCTTGCAAAAGACGCTACAAACATAGACATTGCATTTGCTGCAATCAAGTTCATTCCTCTGTAATCCTTCCAACCTACCTCGTGCTCCTTTGGAAGGTCATCTATAATTGATGACATCTTGTCTAATCTTTTCTCATGTCTTTGTGCAAGCTCTCTTAGTCTTTTATTTGAAAATAGAATTGAACAGTCACTGTATTTTATCTGGTGTTCTAGATTCATTACAATGTTAATGGCAGATGCCTCTAAAATTACCGGATCCCATCCAAACTCTGGTAATAATCCAAAAGATGCAATTGTTGCATGCTCTTTTGTATCTCTTTTGATATATTGCATAAAAGCACTGGCAAATGAGGCCCCCGTACCACCTCCCATTGCAAATGGGATGGTAAAACCTCTCACTGGCTCGGGAGAAAGGCTAGCAAGTTGCTTTTGCATATCGTATTTTGTACTTACTTCTTTGATGAACCTTGTACGACCTTCTGCCCAATTTCTTGCTGCCCCTCCTGCTCCTGATATTACATGCTTGTCTCTTAGTGCAAAAAGATCTGGGTATGATTGTAATATCAAATTAGCTGCTCTAGGGTCTAGATCAATTAGCAGCGCTCTTGGAATTAATGGAATCTCACTTCCACCATAGGCATTTGGAAATCGCAATATAGTACTTCCATATCTCTTGAGTATACGGGATTCATCTTTTTCACCCTTTAAGGTTGGTTTTAGGGGATCAGCGCCAACATCAATCAATAATCTTCTATATGTCTCTGCACCAAGGCCAATTCCACAATGACCAAAACAGGTCATAATCACTGGCGCAGGTGGTAATGGAGCAAACTTTGACAAGTCTTATCACCTATTTAGAACTGGAACTTGTCTCTTTAACCATGTAGTGCAAGATTGTAAAGTCCATGCTTGATAGTTATAGACATGATATTGATTTTGTTCCAATTTTTATTCTAGAATACATTTTTTGCCCTTTTGAATTTAAGATTTAAGAAGAATTTCTTCTTTTATTCATCTTCTGTAAGAGCCTTCTTGAGTTCTCTAAACTCTTCAACTGTTATCTGACCATTCGCAAGTCTGACCCGAAGTAGTTCTAACGACGTGTCTCTCTTACTCTGTTTTATAATTGGAGGCTGCTCTCCTTCAACACCTTTTGAAGATTCGATCAGCGTTTGAATATATCTATAGTCTGACATGACAACAGGCTCTCCTTTTTTTATAACCTCTATTATCTCTCGTAATCTCTTTGAATCTCCCTTGCCAGAGGTCAGTAAATTCTTGATGGTTTTTAGTATATCTTCGGACATTTTATTTCACTATAGTCTTGAATTTGGGATCCCCTTTTAGTTTATCGAATGAAGAATCTTTGATTGCCCAATTCTTTATGGTTTTGCCATAGTACGAAATTGCCTGTGCAAGAAGAATTAAAGCATCGTTATATTCACCGAGTTGAGCTTTACTTCTTGCTTTTGCATAAATTACGGTACCATTTTTTGGAAATATCTTTAGTATTTGATCAAATATGAGTATTGCATCTTGATGTCTTTCAAGCTCAGACAATTCTGCTGCCTTGTAGAATAATGCCTCATTATTTTCTGGCTCTTTTTCTAAAACTTTATCAAGAAAAGATATTGCATCCACGTGTTTTTTTTGTTTGCCAAGAACCAATCCCTTATAGTATATAGCTTGTATGTTTTCTGGTTCTTTATCTAATACCTTATTCAGGCAGTCAAGTGCATCATCATATTTTTCAAGTCGAATTGTCGCAATTCCCTTGTTGTATAATGCTGGAATGTAATTAGAATCACTTGCTAATGCTCTATCGTAATATGTAACTGCTTTTTCAAATTGTTGCAATTCTGCATACTGATTTCCTAAATTATTTAATGCGTCAACATGACCAGGTTTGTAATCAATTATTTTCTTAAAGCAGGATAACGCGTCATTGTTCTTCTTTAGCTTTAACAAAGACATTCCCTTGCTGTAGAGTGCTTCTAGGTTTTCTGGGTCTTGTTTTAAAGCCTTGTCAAAAAACGAGATGGCGTCCTTATGTTTTCCAAGCTTGGCATAACTAATGCCTTCTAGGACTATTTTTTGGGCAAGTGTTTTAACTGAACTCATTTTACTATGTCTTGAAAGATTACCAATGTGACGTTTAATGGTTTATTTTGCTATAATGGTAGGGAATTAGATAAATCCAAGATCTTTATCTATCAAACAAGATGAAAATAAACTCGAATGATTTTCTTGTCAGGTCAGAAACAAAAGTAGAACTCAAACAACGGCCAACAAACGTTCCGGCTGTATATGCGTCAAAAGAGCAGTATCATCAAATCCTTTCAGAACACATCCATGAGATGAACTCTCTACAAAGTCTTCTGTATGCATCTAATCGATATTCTTTATTGTTAATCTTTCAGGGAATGGATGCATCGGGAAAAGACAGTGCCATCAAGCATGTGATGTCTGGTGTCAATCCACAAGGATGCCAAGTCTTTAGTTTTAAACATCCAAGTGCTGAGGAGCTTGAACATGATTTTCTCTGGCGCACAACTCGTTGCCTGCCAGAACGTGGACAAATTGGTGTCTTCAATCGTTCCTATTATGAGGAAGTACTAATTGTTCGTGTGCATCCTGAGATACTGTCCAGCCAAGGACTTGTGGATGGATCACTTGATAAGAAAACCATTTGGCAAGACAGGTATCAATCTATTGTGGATTTGGAAAAGCATCTATATAGAAACGGAACTAAAATCGTTAAATTTTTCCTTCATCTTTCAAAGGATGAACAAAAAAAGCGTTTTCTTCAACGTATTGATATGCCAGAAAAGAACTGGAAATTTAATCTTGCTGATATTGAAGAAAGAAGATTCTGGCTAGATTATATGGATGCTTATGAGAACTGTCTGAACGCAACAAGTACTTCTAATGCGCCCTGGTATGTTGTCCCTGCAGATGACAAAGAGAATACAAGGCTGATAATTTCACAGATTATTCTTGATGCGCTTAAGGATCTCGATATGACTTATCCTCCAATAAGTACAAAACGTCGGCAAGAATTACACTCATTCCGAAAATTGTTGACAAAGAAATAATTCTAATAACTGCATTCTTAAATTATTTACAATTATTTTTTTTGAGAATTAAATCGAGCATTTTTCTGATCTGGATATTAGCTATCTAATTTTTTGTCCCTTGTAATGTTTCAGGAAATGTCTTTTTGATATATCTTGAAAGTACTGGATATTGGATTATCAAAGAGGATAGAACTACTCCAAAGGTAATGGTCTTTAGTATTTCTTTAAATTCACTCTCAGGAAGGGTTGCAACCAGTGCAACAGAAAGTGCTCCTCTCATACCTCCTATCATAACTACGTGCCTCCAAACCCCTATTGTTTTTTCTTTTGTAAATCGATTGGTTGCTGCAAGTATTGGGTATGTAGATGCGGCTCTTGCCGTTAATACAATGATTACTGCAAGTGCAATTAGAGGTATATTTTGACCTATTCGAACAATATCCATGCTCAATCCCAGATACAAAAATGCAACAGAGTTTGCAAAGAATGCAATCATCTCCCAAAAGTTGGATGTATATGCCCTTACCTTTTCGCTTATGATGTGAGGCTTTCTCATGATCACACCAAACCACAACCCTGCTGCAGCCGCAGCTACAAGTCCAGAGAGACCAAGCGAATTTGCAATTACGACTGAGCCAAAAAGTACTGCTACTGAAAGTGCAGTTTCAGAAAATGGCTCTTCTAATAATCTGTGTAAAAATTGGGAACCCGCAGCAAGACCAATTCCTATTGCAATTCCTCCAAAGAATACGATGGTAAATTGTCCAATTGTTTCCAAAATGTTGACATTAATTGCAGCTGAAGTACTTGATGAAAGTAATGATCCTTGTGCTACCGAGACTGCTATGATTGAAGAGAATATGATTGCACCAGCTGCGTCATTAAAACTAGCTTCTGATTCCATCAGTGTGGCAAGTTGAGTTGGAACTTTAACTCTCTTGAAAACTTCGATCACAATCGCAGCATCAGTGGGAGCAATTAATGCAGCAAAGGCAAATGCAACAATTGTTGGTAGTCCTGCAAGATATGATAATAATAGTCCGCCAACTATTGTTGCAACTCCAACTCCAACTGTGGATAGCAATAATGATGATATCCTAATTGTCTTGAATTGTTCACGATCTATTCTCATCATCGCTTCAAAAATAAGGGGTGGTATGACAAAGTATAGTATCAATTTTGGATCTACCTTAAATCCTGAAATGTTTGGAATTCCATGACCTGTAAAATCTAGAATCGAAATTGAAATTCCAATACCCACAAGAATCATTGTATAGGGAATCTTTACTTTTGTTGCAATCAGGGTTGCAAGAAAGATTGTTACAAGAAAGACTGGGATCACATACTCATTTGATAAAAGGTGACCTAGACTTAATTCAGACATCTTTAGACTCTAGTATACAAATTATAAAAATCGTTCCTAGCTAATGATAATTTTTTGATTATTTTCTTCGTTTTATCTGTTGTTTGTAATTCATTCTTAGAACTCGAAATCCCAAGAAAATTCCAAGCGATATGTTTACCATTCCAAGTGCTGTTAAAATGAAGTTTGGCTTGGTAAAGACAACTAATCCCATGAAAATTCCCCAAAAACCTGCAATGAGGAACAATACTGTTATGATTCCTAGTCTACGACGTGAAGGACTTTGCATTAGCGATTTTGATTTTATGGCACTATTAAACATTGAGAGAGTCATACTGATATTCTGAAAATCTAGGAAATAATTTGTAATCTAGATGAATTCCTTTCTTACGCTTTGGATAAATCTTGCATGAATTCTGATTTTCTCCAAGGTTTGTGCAAGTTTCATCTCAGTACCGGGGACGTAATGTTTTGTAAAAAATTTCTTGATCTCTTTTTCTTTTTTTAAGTCTGCTTCAATTGAAACACTGCCAATTATTCTATTAAGAAGTGGATTTCCAACTCCGAATCTTGATACAATTCCTTTCCAATTTTGCTTTATCCAAGGCCATACAAGTTCTTTTCCTTGTGGGTTTGTTACCATTCTTGCAATTGGCTGGAATAGATTCTGCGTTCTAACCTCTTTTGAGAGCGTAAATGAAAGTGTTTTTGATAATAACTTTTTATCTTGAAAGTTTGCAAGTGAGCTTAATAATCTGACCATTTCCTCTTGTGTTTGTGCTTTACGGTACAAACCCAGCATTTTTTGATGTGTAGAAGAGTCGCCACTCCATGCTATTATGGAATAGATTGGACCACGTAGATCTGGATTTAACTGACCAGTTTTAAATAGATTCGAAAATCTTGATTTTGCTTCGGAAATGATTTCTTTATCTTCCAGTCTCCCAAGTGAACTTATTATTTGTCCACGAAGAAGTGCCGTTGTTGGTTTTTCTCCGTTGACTGTATCCCATCCAAGCCTTGAAAATACCTTGTTAAAGAAATTCTGATTGAATTCTTTAATCTCTTGCCAAAATGCTTCTTTTGATAATAGCGTATACAAAAAGTTCAAACTGCCTATGATGTCTGCCAAAACCACGTAATCATCTTCATCTTCGTAATGTCTTACAAAGTCCAAATAGTTATTGAATGATATTTCGGTCGAAATACACAACGCAAATAGATCATTGTGAATACTCCATCTATCAACGTTTGATATTGTTTTTTCTTCAACTCTCTTTCCAAGTGCTTTTAGAGCCATTTCATTGTATTTTACTCGATAAAATCCCTTCTGACCGTCGTTTACCTTGAATGAATCTGCCTTGTAGGGGATTATCAAGGGTCCTTTCATTAGTTTGCTAATTACCTTGTCGCCAGTTCTAACAGAGAGTGGAATTATCCACTTTCCTTCCTTTGCCTTTACATTGCTTTCTAAGAGAAATCTTTTCTGGGATAATCTTAATTTTGAATCTTTTACTTGTGCTTCAATGATTGGATATCCTATCTGTCTTACCCATGTATTCATCATCTGTCTTACTGGTTGTCTTGATATTGAACCCAATGAGTTCCAAAGATCTTCTGTAGTGGCATTGGCATATTCATGTTTTTTGAGATATCGATGTAATCCTTTTTGGAAATTATCTTCTCCTATAAAATTTTCAAGCATCATTAATACGCAGCCTCCCTTGTTGTAACTAATTTCATCAAATATCTGCCGAACATCTGCGGGGCTTTTTACTGGAACATCAATTGGATGTGATGATTGTAATGAATCAAGACTTAGTCCACCTGTCATCTCTGAAATGAGAAATTGATCCCAAAAGTCCCACTCTGGATACAATGCATCAACTGCCTTTGTCGCCATGAATGTGGCAAAACTCTCATTGAGCCATAGATCATTCCACCATTTCATTGTGACTAGATTGCCAAACCATTGATGAGCTATTTCGTGTGCGATGACTTCTGCTATATGCTGTTTTGTTTCAGTTGACGATGTCTTTGGGTCATATAGTAGTATTGTCTCTCTAAATGTAATTGCACCCCAATTTTCCATTGCTCCGGACGCAAAATCTGGTATTGCAATCATGTCAAGCTTGGGTAATGGATATCTGATTTTGAAATATTTCTCGAAATACGAAAGGAATTGTTTTGTAAATTCTAATGATAATTTGCCTTGATGTTTCTTTCCATGCGTTGTGATTACTCGTATCACTGTCTTACTTGACTTGCTTGAAATGTATTCGAATTCCCCTACTGCAAGATAGAGAAGATATGTAGACATTACTGGAGTGGTATCAAACTTGAATAATGTCTTTATGCCTATTTTTTTCTTTGATATTATTGGCATGTTTGAAATTGCGGTATGATTATTGCCCACTAGAAGGGAGACATCAAATGTTGCTTTGGCCTCTGGTTCGTCCCAACAAGGAAAAGCCCTTCGTGCATCGGCTGCTTCAAATTGGGTAGTTGCAAGATATTTTTCCTTTCCTTTATACTCGTACTTGCTTCTATAGAATCCAACTAGCTTGTCATTTAGTTGTCCTGTGAAATCAAATGAGAGAACTGCGGTACCTGATATTTTATGTGGTAAAATAATGGTTAATTTCTCTGTTTTTGCATCAAGTTGTATCTTTGGCCTTATCTCTTTTTCATTCCAAGTTATTTGACACTTTTTTATCTCCAGTTCAACAGCATGTAAAACTATTTTATTTGCTAATCTTGATACTTGAATTGTTATCTTTTCTCTTCCACTAAATGTAAATTTCTTAAAATCTGGTTCAAATTCTATATCATAGTGTATGGGAAAGATATCTTTCACAAGATTTTGGTTCTAATGTACACGTAATATACTTTCTAATGTAGGCTACTTACTAACCAATGTATGAAATGAACGCCAAAAAATACTATTGCAATTGATTTTACCGTTTTACCTGTTGTCATTGCGATAGTATATTTTACAATGTTGTATCTTTTTGTTCCGGCTATAATTGACACAACATCACCAATTATCGGAATCCAAGGCGAGAAGAAAATTATTGTGGACCAACCATACTTTGTCATTATGTTGATGCTTTTTTGTTCATATTTTTTTTCTGGAGTCTTCCGAAGTCTACGCAATAATCTTCCATTGTAACCAAGATAATATGCAATATAGCCACCAACTATGGAACTAAATGTTAATACCAAAAATACATCCAATGGGTTTATTCCTCCTAGTAGTAAAGCAGAGACAGTTAACTCTGTAGGAATTGGAATGAAACTTGAAAACATTCCATTAAAAAAGAGTCCCATGAGTCCATATTTTATAAATATCGTATCATGCAGTACAGAATTTATGAAATTGCTTAGCATTGACTGAAATCTCTTCTAGCTTGTTTTAAATGAATTGCCATATTTTACATCATGATCATATATTGCATTTCCAATTTTCTTGAGCAGTTTAACTTTTGACTTTTGTGCCTTTTTATCATAACTATAGTCTCTTTTCTCTATCAAATCATGTAGTCTTTCAAGCTCATCCCTTGATAGTGCATTGACCCCTCTTGTAAATACAATGTCTAAAAGTTGTAGTCTTTCAAGATCATCGCTATTATTTTGCATGATATCTGTTACTCCAACTTTAATATTTGTCTTACATGAAAATAGATTATGCTTTACAAGGTATCTGTATCATTTCAAAAGAATCATGTCGAAATCACAGGCGATCACATTGAAATTGGTATTATGGTAAAACCTGTAAAAGGAGAAGCTAATCTTGAAATAATAAAAAAAATTGCAAAACATCTATGCATACCAAAATCCAATGTGAGAATTGTGGCAGGAAAAAAATCTAGAAACAAGATAGTAGAAGTAGCGAAATACTATGCCAAACCCTAAAAATAAGGGAGATTCAATTCTTATTGTGAATCGATCTGGCATTGTGTTACTTTTTAGCCTAATCCTGGTATTTTCTATTATTCCTGCTGGATATTCTCAAATCAAATCTGGTGCTACACTTGAAAATGGTATGTGGAACACAAAGGTTGGAAAGCAAGTACAGATAACAACTGATGTTACAAACGGTCAAAATAGGGCTCAACCTTTTGCGTATATTGTTCAAATACAAAACCAAGATGGCGTTGTGTATTCTTTATCATGGATTGCAGGAACACTTGATGCTGGACAATCCCTTAGTCCCTCTCAGTCATGGATGCCTACTTCCCCCGGTACATATACTGCACAGATCTTTGTATGGACAAGTGTGAATAATCCTGATGCATTGTCTCCTCCACTTGTAATGAAGATCGTGGTGTCGTAAATTAGCATCAGTTATAATTTAGAAATTTAAATCATATTTGTGGACAGGGCAAGAAAGATCTCAACTTACCTTATAATCGCAGTGGCATTTGGTTTTAGCATATACTTTTTTGTTTCACCCTTTCTTAATTCTCAAGATCAAAGTCTAATACCGGGTTTAAATCAAAGTCCTGACGCTGCTCCTACTCTGACCACTGATGTGGACTCATGTGTAACAAATCCAACTTCCGATTGTGACCAAGAAATGTTGCAGATAATAAAATTTTGTAAAGACAATAAAGATCAACACATTCCAGTATGTTCTGATGCAAGAGTATCTCAATATGTTGACCAGCGTGGTCTTGAACGTCCTATTATTAATACTGGAAATTAATTTTTATTTGTGAGCTTCTTGCATGAATCTTTCCATGTTTTGCTTAATAAGAGGAATTATCTTCTTTGTGATTATTTGATGGAAATCATCTGCGTCAGGATCAAATGACAACAACAGTACATGTGCAAGCCTTCTATTTTCGTCTGCAATTGGTATTGTGGCTCTTATGATTTTTGTATAGTGTGAACTTGCATAGGAAATTTTTCCAAGGAGGTATTCCCATCTTAGTCTAGTGTATTGCCTTGTAGCAGCAGTTATTGCATACTGTGCTCTCTCCTCTGGTTTCATGATGGGGGTCAGACCAGCCCTTTCGGATACTCCCTCAAGTGTTCCATCTCCATCTGCAATTCCTGCGAATCTTATCTTATGGTCTAATGTAACTACACTTTTACAGAAGTCATCAAAAAATGCCATCCACTATGGGGATATTAGTTAAGCTATATTTGCTTTCTGGAGAATTTCACTTTATACAGTATCTTGTTTTATGCTTGACGGTCTTGCCTTTTGAAAGATGAAATTACAAAGTAGCATAAAACCAATCCATATTCCAAGCATGAGAACAGGTGTATAGTAGCCTATGCATTGGTGACAAACAAATTTGTTTACAAGAAATACTATTAGACCACCACCAAGGGCTCCGGTTGCGTAATCTAGCAACCTCCACCAGAAATATTTCATTTGGCTTTCTCATGACCGTTTGATATAAAAAGCTCTAAAGATTAACTATACACAATTAATCATGAATATGGGATTGATTTTATCCACTAGAAGTGTTTTTTGATATTTCTACTATATCCACTCACAAAAGATCTTCCAAATGGTATTGGATATGAAAGTGTATTGAAAGAAAGTGAACATTACTGCAGTAGGATCATCGAAGAGAAATTATTCTCAGGTATGCAAGTATCATGTTATCTTCTGTAGGTCTACATGGATATCAATAAGACCTGCATTTTCATTTCTATTTAGTCCTATGAACACATCACCAATTGGTGTCACTGCCTTGTATTTACCATCAGCTAAAATTATCTTTTTAATAAACTTTGTACTCTATTTTGAAAGGTTTTCAATATTTGATAAAAATGCATATACTGTATCTTTTGATGCAACCACTACAAAAGTCTCTATGACAGAGTTCAATGTTTTTTGTCACATGTCAACTAAACCAATTTTCTGCGACTGACAAAAGAACAAACTCATAAATTAATCAGTTTTTTATTCCAAGAACATGTCCTTGAAACCAAAGAGTGCCGAAGAGTCAAAAGCTGAGATGACTGTGAGGATGTTTCCTTCGGATGCAAATCCTGCAGGTAATGTCTTTGGTGGAGAAATTCTAAGACAGATTGATTTGATATCTGGACTTGTTGCTCAAAGACACTGTAAGAAAAATGCAGTAACTGCTTCAATTGATAGAGTAAACTTCCTAAAACCGGTTCTAGTTGGAAATGCACTCATACTAAATGCTAGGATAAACTATGTTTCTCGCTCATCCATGGAAATTGAAATTAAGGTGGAAGCTGAAAATTTGATGAGTGGAATTCGAACTCTTACAAATACTGCATTTGTGACCTCTGTTGCATTAGATGACTTTGGAAAACCTGCAGACGTTCCGCCACTTTTACTTGTCACAGAAGATGACAAAAAAAGATTTGCAGAAGGTGAGCAGAGAATGTTGCAAAGAAAAAGAGAAAGAAACAAAGAGTAAATGGAATTTTCCTAGTTATTTAGAATGTAATAATTAATTTGTTTTGGAATGAGATAAATATTTTCTAGTGTTTTTCATGTTCCTCTGCTGTATGCGATGCTGAACTTTTAGCGGCCATCTCTGAAATTTCTTGCGCTGCGAGCTTCCTATTATTACTACGTCATTTTCGTCAGGTTTCATTTTTTCTATAATTAGTGAATGTATTTTCAGATCATTTCTCATCAAGTCTTAGCCAGTACCTGACAGTACTAGTCTTTCATTTCTAAAAACAAGCGTGTTGCTCCTACAACTCCTGCTTTTATTGCCGCATCACGCTGCTCAATTCCACTTCTGATGTTGTAGGCCATATCTTTTAACAATGACAATTTATTGAATTGCAAATGCTGTAATACTTGGTTTGCTTTGGAAAAATTTCAACGAGATCAGTAGCAACAAGAGCCTAAATCATATAGCGTTATTGCAAATGACTCGTCTGATTTTCAGACAGAAACTTATTAGTTTTCAAAATGAAAACACATGAACATAAGAAGTACCTTCACGTATAGAATATATTCATCTTAAAAGGGGACTCAGATCTTCTATTCGTGGTCTGACCGACCTCTTTTAATTTACAGAAAATTACACTAGCATAATTCCAAAAAAATGGATTAGTCTTCAGATTCATTAAATTTCTCATCTTGCTCATAGCCCATTGCTAATTCTGCCTGATGTAGTTCCTCTTTTGCCAGTTCATGTTCCATCTGTTTTATCTCCTCTTCTGTTTTCTCTTCTGTTTTTATTTTCTTTTTCTTAGACTTCATTAAAATCATAATTGTACAAGACTGTTATTAAAATGATCTAGATTATCAATTCTGAAAAAATGATTTTTTAATAACCATTGCTCATAATTTATCAAAAACTGCATTCTTGAATGGATTTTGATTCTAATCACATACAGTCAAATGTGCCTGGAGGCGGATTCTTTATTCTATTCTGGAATTCCTGTGCAGGATATTTCTTGTCCACCGTGTATGGTATGAATCCAAAGATTGGCGCATCTACTGAGGTTGTTATTGTAGCTTTGGAAGGATCAAACGTGGCATTCTCCTTTCCAATCTTAGCCACTGCCTCTTTATTTATTGCGAATATTCCATCCAATGTGGCTGCTGATTTTGGCGATAATGTTGACCCGGAAATTGTGGCTCTTTCTATCTCATCAGAATTGTAAAAGGCAGTTATTTCATATTTGGTAAATGTGACTGGAAAATATGCTGGATTGCATGCATCTGATTTTATTGCAAGCTGGGTTTCTGAAATTATTAATTGTTGACCCTGATGGGGACGGAATTGTAAATTATTGATTGCATATATATCTAGTCCAACATATACCACAAGTATAATCGCGACTACTATGCCAACTGATGCATATTTTTTGATGGGCGTTCTCTTTGTATCTTTTCTCTCAGAGCCCTCCTGACTAGAGATTTCTGAATTTGATTCCGGAATGAGGTTGTCTAAAGTATTCACTGGCTTTAATATGTCACTTTTTATATTATCAGAATTTGAAACTAGATTAGATGGAGATTGACCCTTCGTAAGACTCTTGATGTATTGGTGATCATCAAAAGGAACAGAATTGCCATTTTTGATTTCGGCCAGAATATCTTGAAGTCTTCCAATATCTCCACGCTCTGATTTTATTAGTTCTTCAATTAAACGGATTAACTCTTCCGACATTCCTTGAAAGTAATTTGTTCTTAATTTAAAGCAAGTGGATTACGAATCACGCTTTCTAACAGTGTATGTTTGTACTGGACAAAAGATGCATAATCATATCTTTTGATACTGTATGATCCTGTGGAATTTGTAACTAGAAATTGTGGTATGAATAATGTCAACAAAATTATGTGAAGGAATACCTTGAATTTATTGTTGAAGGTTAAGGACATGGGATTTTTAATAGAAAAAAATTTGATGCCATCAGCTGTAATGGTGGGTTGCTTAGAAAAAATGCACATATCTAGTGAGAAAAAACACGAGATTGCAAAGTTCTACGGTGTTAGTAGCATTTCTACTAAAAACCTAACCAAACTATTTAAAGTAAAATTGAGTCTTATGATGGAAGAACCGTCTATTTTTTTTATATATTCTAATATCTTATTTTTATTTCCTGAGCAATTTCTAGAAATTTCTGCATTTCATGGTAGAATTGAATTCCTTTCTCTGTAATGATAAAAGAACGACTTTTCTTATCTATTCTTAACTCCATCAGTCCAAAATCAATCAACTTTTGACACTTTTCCATAGCTGTATAATGTGACAAATTTGCCCTTCTTGCAATTGAAGATATTATTGCTCCTTGCATACCACAATCCATTGTTACTTGCAGTATCTCTGAAATTACTCCTAGTTCAGACCTGTATTGTTGTTTCATGCTAACTACCATCTTTTTTCTCCTCGAATTGTTTTCATGTCTTGTATGTTAAAACAAGGTCTATATATTCATTAGCATCCTAATGATTAGGAAACAAATGAAAAAATTTGATTATGAAAATAGTATTGGCTTTATAACATACTCTGTGTCCAAAACATTTCAAAAGGCATTTGATATTGAACTACGTAGAAAAATCGGAATAACAATAGCTCAATCAAAAGTAATATTTGCACTCTATCTACATTCTGGTCTCACTCAAAGAGAACTTGCTGATAAAATAGGAGTTGAAAGTCCTACGCTTGTACCAATTATTGATAAAATGGAAGAGGATGGCTATGTGCAAAGAAAATTCGATCCTCATGATAGGAGAATAAAAAGAGTCTATACTACATCTAAGACGGATTCACTGTGGGATTCTATGATGGAATGTGCAGCGCAGGTTAGAAAAGTTTCAACAAAAGAGGTTTCAGAACAAGAAATAAAATCAGCCCTTGAAGTTATAAAAAAGATAACAGAAAACCTAAAAACATATCTTGGCGAATCTGAAGACTCGTATATAATAGATAAAAGATTGAAAAAAGAATAGAAGATCGCACCACCCTGCGGCTAATCCCTATTTACCAGCAGATCTACTAGAAAGAGATGAGAATACTCAAATCCATGGAACGAGTTTTGGTACTAATTGTTAGTGGGATTGCCATAGTAGTGGTTGGGGGATTTATGATGGGGGCAGTGGCTAAGCTGTATTTGCCAGGGCATAAAAAGAACAGACAAGAACCACCTGAAAAATTTTATGAGCGTAAAAAAACAGATTAATATAAAACTAAAATTTTTTAATACTAGTAATGTCACAAAATAATTTAGCTGATTTACAAACTTCCAAGTTAAAATCAATTAAATATTTTGCTCCTGCAAGATCTATCGCAGAAGCAAATTCTATCTTACCAAAAGTGGATGACCTTGTTGAAAAGTATGCCAAATCCTTGATGATTTGGAAGAAGGAAAATGATACCTTTCAGCATGCTTCAGATTTGCTTTGGGATTTGGCAAGAGTTGAGGCAATGAAATCCAGCCATGCTAACACTTGGGATTCTGCATGGAATTACGCATGGAAAGAGGCAAACCAATCTGCCAGAGATAATTATGGTTGGTATGGTAGTGAGTTTCTTACCGGTGAGACTGTAAGAGATGTGGCAAGAGATGCAGCAAAATATGCCGCAAGATATGCGGCATTTGAATCAGTCAAGGAAAAATTTGGTGGAATAAATCCTTTTGAATACGTTATTGAATTGTACTCAATGGGTCTTCGACCTACATACTTTAGAAAAATGAAAGAACAAGAAAAATTTGTAGTAGACTTTCCATTAAAAGTAGATGGTAAAAATGTAATTGGATGCTATTTGCATGGTGACAAGGAGATTTTATTTGCACATCAATGGATTGATTATTGTACAAATCTTAAACCTACAAATAATCATGACTCTGAGAGATCATTTACATTATAGACACACATCTCTCAAGTATCGATTATTTTATAAAATAAACGTGTGTGAAATCATTGATGAAATAAAAATTGAACATTTAAGAATGACACTAGCTCGCGCAAGAAAAGAATTGCAACTATCAGTAAGAGAAGAAACCCCTGTGGTTGTGATTACCTAATAATTCCACTCGTTAGAGATACCGTTCCAAAGAGAGCGATAAGGCTTGGCATCTTTTGAAATCTCTTCTCTAATTCTATGTTCTATTGAAAAATACATGTTTTCAAGTGCATCTATTCCGCCATCTGCAAATAACTCTTGACCTATCTCCTTGATTCTATTTTCTTTGATGGATTGATCTGAAGCGCTAGAGTCTTGAATGAAATATGTTATGAGATCGTATAATTCCTCTTCAAGATATGCATCCAATTCAAACCTGAAATTGTATTTATGATATAAAAGTTCTCAATTGTTCAAAATAATCGAGATTTTTAGTCCTTTTTGCTCCTTATCAGATCGAAAAAATACCTGTTTTATGTACTCTGATTCCAAAGGTATAACAAGACATACCTTCCATGTATAGGCATAGCCCAAAATTCTATTCAATTAAAAATATTAGAAGCATATACTCGAGATGTAGGTCGAGGTGTGACGCGTATTGACTATGAATCAATGGATGCTCTAGGTGCATCTACTGGTGATATCTTAGAAATTACTGGAAAAAGAAGATCTGTTGCAAGATGTCTTCCACTCTATCCATCGGATGAAGGAAAAGGAATTATCAGGGTTGATGGTCTTGGCAGGAACAATACCGGTATAGGAATTGGGGATACTGTAACCGTACGAAAAATAAAGACTGTTCCTGCAGAAAAAGTCATAGTTGCACCGCTTGATTCTATACCCCCAATTGATGAAAGGTATCTTACCGATTCTCTAGAAAACATTCCTCTTGTAAAAGGTGATAATATTATGGTCCCATACTTTGGTGGTAGGCTGACATTTCAGGTAATTGGAATTACTCCGGCTACTGACGCAGTACTTGTGACACCAAAGACAGAATTTCACATTGCTGAAAAAGGAGAGAGTCTGCGTGGAGTGCCACAGGTGTCATATGAAGACATTGGAGGAATGTCTGATGAAATAAGAAAAGTAAGGGAGATGATTGAACTTCCAATGCGACATCCTGAAATATTTGAAAAACTAGGGGTTGAAGCTCCAAAAGGTGTCTTACTGTACGGAGTACCGGGAACTGGCAAGACTCTGCTAGCAAAAGCAGTTGCAAATGAGACCAATGCCCATTTTATCAGTATATCCGGTCCTGAAATAATGAGCAAGTTTTATGGTGAAAGTGAGGCAAGACTACGTGAGATTTTCAAAGAGGCAAAAGAAAAAGCACCATCAATTATTTTCGTAGATGAGATTGATTCTATTGCACCAAAACGAGAAGAAGTAACAGGAGAAGTTGAGAGAAGAGTGGTATCACAAATGTTATCACTCATGGATGGCCTTGAAGGAAGGGGTAAAGTAATTGTCATTGCTGCAACAAATAGGCCAAATGCGCTGGATCCAGCTCTGAGAAGACCTGGACGATTTGATAGAGAAATTGAGATCAAAGTGCCGGATAAAAAGGGAAGACTGGAGATTTTATTGATTCATACAAGAAACATGCCTCTAAATGAAGATGTAAACTTGGAAAAAATTTCAGGCTCAAGTCATGGATATGTTGGAGCTGATTTAGAGTATTTGTGCAAAGAAGCCGCAATGAAATGCCTGCGACGATTATTGCCAGAAATCAATTTATCTGATGACAAGATTCCTCCAGAAACTCTGGATAAATTAATTGTAAATGCTGATGACTATCAGCTTGCATTCAGGGATGTAACTCCTGCTGGAATGCGTGAAGTGTATATTGAAACTCCTGATGTGCAGTGGAGCCAAATTGGTGGACTTGAGAATGTAAAACGAGAACTCCAGGAAGCGGTAGAATGGCCAATGAAATATCCTAATCTTTACTCTCAGCTTGGATATCGAATGCCACGAGGTATTTTACTACATGGGCCAAGTGGAACTGGCAAGACACTTTTGGCAAAAGCAGTAGCGACAGAGAGTGAGGCAAATTTCATATCAGTAAAAGGCCCTGAACTACTATCCAAATGGATAGGTGAATCAGAGCGTGGAATTCGAGAAATATTTAGAAGAGCAAGACAGTCTTCACCATGCGTTATATTCTTTGACGAGGTTGATTCTATTGCCCCCATTAGAGGAATGGGTGAGAGTGCAACAACAGAAAAAGTCGTCAGTCAATTACTAACGGAAATGGATGGTATCACTTCTTTGAATGGTGTAGTAGTGATAGCTGCAACAAATAGAGCTGACATGATTGATCCTGCACTAATCAGACCTGGTAGATTTGACAAAATTATCGTAGTTCCAATTCCAGACAAGGAAGGTAGACTCAAAATATTGGAGATTAGTTCACGTGATATTCCAATTGAAAAAGAGATGGGCACCCCAACTGGATTAAACTCTGATTATGTTGATTTGTCAAAGATTGCAGAGATGACTGATGGTATGAGCGGAGCAGATGTTGCCGCAATTGCAAATACTGCTGCCTCTATTGTACTGCATAACTTTGTTGAAAAATACCCTGATCCAAAAGAGGCAGAAAAACAAGTTGAAATGGCAAAGGTAAAGATGAAAGACTTTGAGGAAGCCGTAAAGAAGGTCAAGATTCAAAAGGATCTTAAAGTAGGACAAAAGGTAGCAATATCTCACTTTAGATAGTTTTTTTAGAATTATATTCTCTCAACGTTTGTTATGCCTAATGATGTAACCTTGCATTTTATGGTTCCATCATGATTTCTCACACTATTCTTCGAATGTACTGGGTATAGATTCACTAGGTCATCTGAATCCAAGTCTCGATTTATTTTGTCTATGTGCCATCCAAATGGCGAGTTAGCATTTTCATATTCTATTCTTTCAATCCATGCTCCACAATTGTCTTTTCTGAAATTATTTGGAATGTTGTATTCATCAATCTGACCTTTTTGCCACACCTTTAGGATTAGATCTTCAGCATATACCATCTTGTTGATTTTATGGATTGACGGTGAAATTTTTAGAATAATTTTTCAAGTCAATTCAGACCTTGTTTTCTTATCGGGAACTTGAATATCCAAGAGTTCTCGTAATCCTTTGTACCTGTTTCGTATAGTCACTTCTGTTACCCCTGCTGCAATTGCAATTACCTTTTGAGTTGTACTGTCTCCATGTATCGCACAAGACAAATATAGTGCTGCCGCGGCAAGACCCATTGGGTCCTTTCCTGCTGAGATCTCTTTTTCATTTGCCTGTTCTAGAATCTTGAGTGCTTCTCGTTTCACTTTCTCACTAAGGCCTGATTCACTTGCAATTCTTGACATACATTTTATTGGATCTAGTACTGGCATAGTCATGTCAAGCTCTTGTAATAATAATCTGTAACATCTTGAAACATCTTTCTTTTTTACATTTATTCTTCTTGCAACCTCATTTAATGTTCTAGGTGTGCCAGTTTCTCTGCATGATAAATATAATGCAGCTGCAATTAATCCTGGAATTGATCTGCCTTTTGCCAGTCCTTTTTCTAATGCCTTTCTGTAGATGTATGCCGTCTTTTCAACAACTGCGTCTGATAGAGCAAGTTTATCCTTTAGCCTACTGAGCTCACTGAATGCTTGTCTGCAGTTTCTTTCAGTTGCCTCATGTACTTGACTTCTACTGTCCCATGTTCTAAGACGCGTGATTGTGTTTTTCATTGATGCTGACAACGGTTTACCAGTAGAATCCTTATTTGCCTGTCCGATTACTGTTGCAAGTCCCATGTCATGCATCGCAAGTGACGTTGGAACACCGGTTCTTGCCCTGTCTTCAAACTGTTCTTTTGAAAATGATTGTCTCTCTGGACCCAAGTCATTTACAATCTCGTTTACTACAAACCCACATCCTCCACAAAATCGCTCACCTGTAGTACCGTCTGTTAACATCTTGGCTTTTCCACATCTGCCACACCGTGAGTCCATTTCAGAGCCTTGTACTACCATGAATAACACACCTATCAAGATGTTATCCAATAATAACCCAACTATTTCCCAATAATTTCTTTGAAAATCATATATTAGTCATTAAAGTCTGAATTGTAACAAGGCATAAAGAAATTCTGATGGGACTAGCCATGTCTCCTGATATTCTAAATTTTTATCTGCTAGGAGCATTCCAAGTCTGTATTTTTTTGCCATATCTATAATGAAGTCTGAGAGTATACTTTTTTGTAAAATGGAATGCAATTCCAAAATATCTGTAGCCAAGAGCACTCGCGTACTTGGCATCTCTTTTTTTACACCAAAGACATCCTTTTGAATTTCTAGTATTGATTGTCTGGTAATTTCAGGTTGAATGAGAACAATAATGGCTCTTTTTTCTTTTCTTGCCACTAGATCAAATCTATACTGCGGATCAAAATCCAAGTAGGGTATATCATATTTTACATTCCACTGCATATCTATCAGATAATCTGCTACTATGTCTTGAATTATGCCAAGTTCAAGTAAATCTCTAGTTAATTCCACTCTTTTGTGTGCCCTTAGTAATGATTTGAAATATTCGTCAATTACTTGTTTGGAATACTTCGACATTTTTTCCTTCATGAAAATTGAGTTAAGTAAAGCCTTGTTCTCTGAATATTTGCTAAATGGATCTGGTTTTCTATCTTCCAACAATCTATTCAAAAGTATCTGGTAAATAATAGCTCGCAGCCAAATTTGGTTCTGATTTAGGCAAATATCTCTCAAATGAAAAGAGTCTGAGAGATAAGGTATTAATCATAAAAGATCATATGATAAATGTGGATTTTATACAAAAGAAAGAGCCTGATGTTTCAAAACCTCTTTTGATTGCAGCAATGCAAGATATGGGAGATGTCGGAAGTATTGTAATTGATTTTATCAATTCAAATCTAAAAACATCGATATTTCGTGAAGTGCAGCCATCCTATCCAGCATATGTAATTGATAATGGGGGATATATTGACATTCCAGAAGAAAAATGGGATTATAGATATGCAAAAGATATTATTGTGTTTGGAGGGGGTTCGGGTCAACCTTCCTCTACAGAAGAGCTCAACGTATTGTGTCAAGATGTTATAAATGTGGCAAAAAAATATTCTACAAGGCTCATCTACACGCTTGGTGGTTTTCATACTCGAAAAACAATTGCTGATGAACCCAAAACATTTGTTACTACCACCTCTAAAGATCTGACAGAACAGGTACGAAAACTTGGAATCCTGACAACTCCTGAATCTTCTATTATTACGGGATTTAATGGACTGATACTTGGGTTTGCAAAGATGAATGGTATACAGGGAATTGGCTTGTATGCGGAATTAAATGAGCCCAAGCTCCCACAATATCGTTCAGCAAAGAGTATACTTAAGACACTTGAAAAGATGACCTATCGAAGGTTCGGAAATACATCTGATCTAGATTCTATGGCTCATGATGTAGAATCTAGTCGGAAAAAACGCTTTGATCCTGATCAAAATAACTCTTCTTAATTTGATAATATAAAAGAAATTTTTCCAATTAACTTTGTTTTAAAGGTGGATTGGTCTGAATCTTGCAACTGTCACTATTGCTACAATTGCTATTGCTAATACTGTGGCAGCTATAGGTCCAAATTCTGGTACTACTGTAGTTCCAACAATGGATATTTTCTCAGTAAGCGGGTTAATTGGTATTGATATTGCTGTATCCTCGGCTTCATCTGTTGTAGTGTAATTCGTAATTATCTGGCCGTCTTCAAAAACCCCGATAAATGGACCGCTAATAAGTCCAGTTGGTAGTTTTAGAATCAAAGTGCTATTAACATCAGTCTTTCCAACCAATACGAAATCTATGGACTTGTCTTTTGTGCTAACTGATGAACTTACGATGTTCTTTACTGAGGAATATTGTACATCATATGTTGTCATTCCATCACCTGCATCTTTTCCAACCCCTGAAATGGTCTTATAATCTTCCGCAAGGGAGTAACCTACCATTGGAACAAGTAAAATTACAAATGCCACAACTATCACTATCTTGAGCATATCTAGAATCACTTTATTTGACTAGTTAATGAGCTTGGCTAATTATTTTAACGAAACTGCGAATCTCTTTGAAGCTTCAAGCAGGTTCTTTATGTCTATCTCTGAATGTACATGAGATATTGCCCCAAGCTTTCCAGGTAGGAAGAATATTTTTTCTTTTGCGATCAATTCAAAATGATATTTTTTTAGGATCTCTGTATTGCACTTTGAAGCTTCTTCTGCATTTGTAATCTGTGTTATACCATTTGCCAGAAAATGTGGCATGAACAATGATCCCATTCCTGTGACTATTGCCTTATCTTGCAATATCTTTGATAATCCTTTTCTTGTCTCTTCCCCCAGCCTTCCAATTTTTTTATAAATGTGAACAGATTCTTTCTTTAAAATTTCTAACATTGCTTTTCCAGAGGTCATGGTCATTGGATTTGCGGAAAATGTTCCTCCACCAATATATGATCTATCGATTTTTTTATTTGAGTTGGTATCGGTAATTTTCATCACTTCTTCTTTTCCACAAATCACTCCAATTGGAAATCCTCCGCCAACAATTTTTCCTAATGTTACAATATCTGGGTCAAGATTCATTGTCTTGTAAAGACAACCAAATCTGAATCTAAAACCTGTGACAATCTCATCTAAAATAAAAAGTGAATTATTACTATGGATGAATTCTTGAATTCCTGTGAGATATTCTTTTGTTGCAGGAATGCAACCTGCGCCGCCAAGTAATGGTTCTATTATTACGCTGGCGAGATTGTTTTTTACGGATTCTAAAATTGAAATTGATTTTTCTAAATTGTTATATGGAATTGAAATTATATGATCTTCACCTGTCAGTCCTGCACTCTCTGACTGATCAAATGGATAATTGACTGATTTTAGTAAATCAGTTGTATATCCATGCCATCCTCCCTCAATTTTTGCAATTATTTTTTTTCCAGTTTTAGCTCTTGCAATTCTTGTTGCATACATTGTAGCTTCGGTTCCAGTGGAAACATAACGAATCTTTTCAGCAGCTGAAACTGCTTTTTGTATAACCTCGGAGAATTCTACCGTGTTTTCGTTTACGGTTCCATGCATCCAACAATGTCGGATTTGTTTTTTGACCTTGTCTGCAATCTCCGGCGCGGCGTGGCCCAAGATAAGACTCCAATGCCCCATCCAATAATCTGTGTATTTGTTATTATCTACATCTATCAAATACTTGCCTTTTGCAGACTTTGTGACAAACGGATATGGCTCAAAAAATCTTATGTTGTGACTAACGCCGTTGATGTGAAATTTTTTCGATCTCTCAAATATCTTCGCAGATTTTTTGGTATTTTTTTTGTATATGTCTAAAGTAGAAAAAGACAATTGTGAGTAATTATAATCCTGTTTAATATTAGTGATCGGAAAAAATTATAAAAAAGCAAGTTTTGGGCATGATTTATATTATTTCCCTTTGATCCCTTTTTTGCATACGTAACAGCAAGGCGGCGCTTGTGATGATGTTTGGTAATGTTACCAGTTTGTGATTCACAGGCCTCCAGTTACGCATACAATATGTGGGTTTGATCAATAGATCTTATCCGAAGTTTGAAGAAAGTGTGTGCAATCCACCAATTTCCAATAATATTACGTCTTACTTCGACGCGTACCGAAATATGTACGAACAAAACGAATCCGGTTGATCCTGCCGGACCTGACTGCTATCGGATTGGTACTAAGCCATGCGAGTCATTGTAGCAATACAAGGCG